>BNJS01003667.1_pt1 | contig 181955 bp, 173 predicted proteins | sample 8540461 | NCBI WGS metagenome assembly BNJS01 (sample SAMD00202454, study PRJDB9452) | human saliva metagenome | isolation source: human saliva | place: Japan
TTTTATCTTCTATAAAAAAGAGGCTCGCTATACAGTATTTTAAGCCTCTTTCAAATTTTTATTTTATTCCTTATTGTAACCTATGACTAATCCTTCTTTAGACGCTTCTTTTTACTCCTTCTACAAAATCTTTTACTAGCATCTTTTATAAAATTTATATCCAATTGAACTTAACAATAGCACCAAAAATTAATATAAGTGTTATTCTATCCTTTTTACTTACTTTAGTATCCCTTTTACTATTGCTTATAATATTTACACTCACAAAGTGATAAACTATTGTAATTACTATTAACAATAATAATTTTTATAATATTAAATTGTGCAATATCATATTTTGGTCCTGTAAATCCACTATAAACTCCAAGTAATGAAAATCTAAATATGCTTACTATTAATTGGTAAATTAAAATATCTCCTAAAAAGTATATAAATGATTTTTAGTATATATCATCTGTATTATCGCTAAATTAGATAAAGCTATAACTACAACTATAGCATAACTATACTCAATCAGATTGACTCTACGATACAGAAAATCAAGCACAAATGCAACCAGTCCTCCTACAAATAGACTTATATATGTAGTATAATAAATGTATCTTGCTTTATTATTAAATGAAATGGGAAGGTATTCAATAAACTGTTGCTCAGGATCGTCATATTTTTCTTCCATTTATGACTATAATTAATGAGCTAATCAGAGCTAATATTATATATGTTTTAGCAAATAATAATTCAAGTATTTCAATAATAGTGACGAAAGTAATATAGTATATACAGGCTTTTTATAGAACAACGGCATCGAATAATTTCTATTTGATATTATATTCCAAATCGCTCCAAATTTTTGTTTCATATTGTTGTTTAATCATTTTTCAACCTCTCCTTTCAATACAGAAAGTAAAATACTCTCTATATTAGTCGTATTAAATCGTGCTTGTAATTCGACGATGTCTTCATTAATCGTAATTCTCCCATTTTCAAAAAAACAATAATGTAATCTGCTAAACTCTGTATTATGTAGGGTTCTTCAGTCACTATAATAATAGTTTTATCTTCATCCATATATTCTCTAAGAAGCGCTATCATTTCTTTTCTAGCTATTAATCCAACACCAGAAAATGGATTATCTAAAACTAAGATTTTTAGAATTCGTAAAGTATCCTATTGAAAATAGTAATATTTTTCTCTCTCCTTGGGATAATTCATATATTTTTCTTATGACGATACACTTTATTCTTACTTAAAAATCCAAAGCATTTTTTTCCACATTAAATCTTTTCATCTAATTTATGAAGTTTATAAACAATCTCATCTACTTGTAAATTGTCAGAAAATAGTGGTTTATCTGATACATATGAATAAAGATTTTTTTATAGCTACTGCATTGTCTTCTAAATTTAAATTATCGTACGTAATAGCATTTTTTTCTGAAAAATTCCTCCTAAAAAGTGTTTGAAGAAATAATGTTTTACCACTTCCACTGTTACCTGTAATTGCATAGACATACCCTTCTTCTAACTCCAAATCAATTGGACCAAGTTGAAATGTTCTTTTATTAATCAATAATTTATTCACTTTTTATCATTACTCTTCTCCTCCAATACTCTATTAAATATTTCCTTAATATCATTTTATATTAAGTCCATCATTAACAACCTTATCAATTATACTCTTAAGTTCGTCTAAGTATTCTTCTTTTTATCGTTAAGATAGTAGCTAAATCTATATCATTTACAAAAATATCCAACAGCACCTTTTGAATATATTAGCTCTTCTTGTAACAATACCTCATATGATTTTTTTATTGTAATGATACCAACCTCTAACTCTTTTGCTAAGCTCCTAATAGAAGGTAATTGATCATTTATATTTTTAAGCTACCATCTAGAATATTACTTTTAATTTGCGTTGCCACCTGCTGATATATCGGAACAGATGACATGTTAGAAAGTTTTATATTCATCATTGTCCTCCTTATTAATTTATTTTAAGCAAACTACAACATTATTCAGATATTAAAAACGTTTCCTTGTATCTACTGTGATTATACAATAGATACAGTTAATTTGTCAATAAATATTTTTAAAATTAATTTTTAGTTTTTATTAAACACAAATTTAATCTAGTAATTTATATATATTTTTTTATTTTTGAAAAATTTCTTATCATGTTATAATTGTATTAACTATTATTTTAGGAGTGTATTTATGATTACTATTATTGTGCCAATTTATAACGAAGAAAGAACAATACGTGATTTCGTTTATAATCTATATTGTTTGCATAATATTAAAGAACACGAAGTTTTATTCATTGATGGTGGTTCTACAGATAAGACAAAAGAAATATTAGACGAACTTTCTTATTTCGGCTATTCATACCACTTATCAGATAAAAAAGGACGAGCAAACCAAATGAATTACGGTGCTAAAATCGCAAAAGGAGACATACTATGGTTTGTACATTGCGACAGTGTTCTTCAGAAAAATGTTATTGAAAAAGTACTTGCTTGTCCTACTGAGGTCGGTTGTCTAAAAATTCGATTTTATCCAAATAGTTTTCCAATGTGGGTTAATTCATTAGTTTCCAATATGCGGGCTAGTATTACCAATCTCGCTTTTGGAGATCAAGCAATATTCATAAAAAAACAAGTATTTGAAGAAATTGGTGGATATAAAGATATGCCTTTAATGGAAGACTACAAACTTTCTGAAGATTTAAGTGCACTTAATTATAAAATAACAGTAATCGATTCTCCTATTACATCATCAACAAGAAGATATAAAAATCACACTATAAAAACTATGTGGCAGATGCAAAAATTTCAAAAGATGTATCGCCGTGGTATTCCTGTTGAAGAATTAGCAAAAAAATGTATAAAGATGTGAGGTAACTTAATTTATATAATACTGAGATAAAATCCTTAATATTAAAAAGTTTATATAAATACATATAATTACTGATATTTAAGTTCACTTCATATAATCTTCTTAGATATCTACTAAACTTTGAAGTTGACTCGTCAAAATCAATTTTTTTCGAATCCTCTATTTTTGAATCTATCTTATATTTAATTTAAAATTATACATTTTTTTATACATTAAATATAGTTCAATTTCATTGATTATTTATGGAAACTAACTTATAATTAATTTATATACAAATTTTTAGAGGAGAGACTAAATATGGCAGAATATTTTAAAAAAAGAAACATTTAATAGAATTTGGTGAAGGGAAATTTGGTGAAGATGCACCTGAGTATTGGAAAAACTTCATGAATTACTACGGTAATGTAATGGCTGAAGGTGAATTGACAACACGTGAAAAAGCTCTTATTGCACTCGCTGTAGCTCATGCTGAAGCTTGCCCTTATTGTATTGATGCTTATACTAGTACATGTCTTGAAGAAGGATGCGACCAAGATCAAATCGCAGAAGCTATTCATGTTGCTGCTGCAATGAAAGCTGGTATTACCCTAGTGCACGGTCTTCAAAGTAAAGAACTATCAGATAAATTAACAAACTAAATTTATTATGACTGAATTAAATATACCCAAATTTATTGACCAAGTAGAGGAAAAACAATATTTACTAACCGAAGAATTTCCAGAAGTTATGCAAATTAATGTAGGTAGCTTATGTAATATTACATGTAGTCACTGTCATGTTGATGGAGGACCTACTAGAAAGAATAATATGGTTCGAGAAACTTTTGAACAAATTATAGAAGCATTCAAGGTTGGTAAGTATAAAACAATGGATATCACTGGTGGAGCTCCTGAGATGAATCCAAACTTTAGATGGTTTATAAAAGAAATCTCACAATATGCTAAAACTGTAATCGTAAGAACAAATCTTATTATCCTAGACGTTCCTGCTTATAGAGATATACCAGAATTATATCGTGACTTGAAAGTTCAAGTAGTAGCCTCATTACCCTACTATAACGAAAAAGTCGTAGCTAAGCAACGTGGTAAAGGTGTTTTTCCAAAGTCAATAGAAGTACTGAGAAGACTTAATGAACTAGGTTACGGTAAAGAAGAAGATCTAGTATTAAACCTAGTTTATAATCCAAATGGAGCGTTTTTACCTCCTAAACAAGAAGCACTAGAAAAAACTTATAAGAAAAAACTATACGACAATTTCGAAATTGTTTTTAACAACTTATTCGCTATAACAAATAATCCAATAGGTAGATTCTCTGAATTTCTTCATAGAGAAGATCTATACGAAGGATATATGAATAAATTATATAAAGCATATAATCCTGCAACACTACCAGGGCTAATGTGTAGAAACATGATTTCTGTTGGTCCGGATGGATATTTATATGATTGCGACTTTAATTATATTGAAAAACTAAAAATCTCTGGAAAAATCAACCATGTAAGTCAGCTTGTAGATAATCATACAGGTGTACGTAGAATCGTTACAGGTATGCATTGTTACGGGTGTACAGCAGGAGCCGGTTCATCTTGAGGTGGAGAGACTTGCTAGCATAGGTTATGCTAATAATAGACGAAAAGAAGCCATTAAACACGGCTTCTTTTTTTCTAAGTATTATTTTTAATTAATGTATTAATAATATTCCCTGCAATATCACTAATTCCATTGATACTTGTAAGTTTAAATAATTCATTCATATCTGGAGTTATTGAATTATCTTTTTGAATATGATTCCAGAGCTTTTATTAATCATTGGTGACACTAATCCTGCACCTTGACCTTGATTTAATTGCTCAAGTGCCTTATTTAAAATTTCACCAATAAAAGATGGAACTTGACTACTACCAATAAATACTATTAATTAATTGTTTAATTTTTTTCATCAGATCGATTACTTTCTGAAGATAAAAACATTATCTAATATATTTTTTTAACATATTACACCTCACAAATTCAATAGTATTATTTTTATAAAAATAATACATAAATGTACTATAGATATGAGAAAGTTTCTAAAAATTAAAATTCATAGCTAGATTTTTATTCGTGCTACGGCTCTGATAAAGAACCGGATTTAGTATAAAAGCAAAAAAGCACTCCTGATTTACATCAAGAGTGCTTCTTCATTTACTACATCAAAGTAATATTACTTTAAAAATAGTTTTTTTATTTTTGTTTGCGTCTTCTTGCAGCCACAGCTAATCCTAAGATTGCTAATCCTAAACCTGCTAATGCAGAGTTATTATTTGCGATACCAGTGTTTGGTAATACTTTTTCACCTGCTTTTTGCTTTTTGGTGTTTGTTTTTTTCTTTACCTGGAGTTGGTGTAGATTTTTGGTACTACTGTTACTGGTACTTCTACTTCTACGATTTCTCCTGTTGGTAGTTTTACCTTAACTTTAACACTTGGTTTTTGTCCTGGCGTTTCTGTCGTTGGTACTTCTCCTACCTCGATGATTTCTGCACCTTTTGGTAATTCGACATGTTTCATAACATCTTCTTTAGTAATTGGTGTTCCCACTTCTACTACGATTGGTGTTACTTTTACTGTTTCTTTTGGTGCTGGAGTTTCTTTCTTAGGTGTTACTGTTACTGGTACTTCTACTTCTACGATTTCTCCTGTTGGTAGTTTTACCTTAACTTTAACAGCTGTTTTTTGCCCTGGTGTTTCTGTTGTTGGGATTTCTCCAACTTCTACGATTTCCCATCCTGGCTCTTTAGGAAGTTCAACATGTTTCTTCACATCTTCTTTAGTAATAGGTGTTCCTACTTCTACTTCGATTGGTGTTACTTTTGGTGTTGAAATAATTGGTACTTCTAGATCAATTACTTTTCCATTTGGTAATTTAACCTTAACTTTAACACTTGGTTTTACTCCTGCTGGAACTGTTGATGGAATTTCTCCAACTTCTACAATTTCCCATCCTGGTTCTTTTGGTAAGTCAATGTGGTTCTTCACATCTTCAGGAGTGATTACTGTTCCTTGAGGTACGATAATTGTACTTACTTTTGGTGTTACAATCACTGGTACTTCTACTGTAATTTTACGTCCATCTGGTAATTCTACTTCTACAGGTACTGATGTTTTTTCACCTGGTGTTGCAGTTGTTGGGATTTCTCCAACTTTAGTAACTTTCCATCCTTCTGGAAGGTCTACATGTTTCTTAACATCATCTTGTGTAACTGGTGTTCCTACTGTTACAACTACTGGAGTAACTTTAGGTTTAACAATCACTGGTACTTCTACTGTAATTTGTTTTCCATTTGGTAATTCAATTACTACTGGAACTGTTGGTTTAACTCCTGGTGTCTCTGTTCCTGGTTTATTTCCAATAGAAATAATTTTTTTCCACCTTCTGGAATCTTAACGTTTTTTCTCAACGTCTTCATTTGTTATTGGGTCTCCAACATTCTTAACGATTTCGTTAATTGGTGTTACTGTTACTGGTACTTCTACAGTGATTACTTTCCCATTTGGTAATTCTACAGTTACTTTAACTGGCTCTTTCTTACCTGGTGTTGTTAGGTCTGGAATGTTTTCTACATTCGTTACTTTTCCACCTTCTGGAATCTTAATACCTTTAGTGTAATCCTCTGGTTTTTAATGGAGTCTTAGTTACTGGTGTTTCGATTTCCTTAACTGGTGTTACATTTACTGGTACTTCTACTGTAATTACTTTTTCCATTTGGTAATTCTACTGTTACTTTAACTGGCTCTTTCTTACCTAGTGTTGTTAGGTCTGGAATGTTTTTCTACATTCGTTACTTTTTCCACCTTCTGGAATTGTAATTCCTTTAGTGTAATCCTCTGGTGTTAATGGAGTTTTTCGTTACTGGTGTTTCGATTTCCTTAACTGGTGTTACATTTACTGGTACTTCTACTGTAATTGTTTTTACCATTTGGTAATGTTACTGTAACTTTAACTGGATCTTTCTTACCTGGCGTTGTTAAGTCTGGTAGATTTTTCTACATTCGTTACTTTTTCCACCTTCTGGAACTTTTAACATATTTAGTAATATCCTCTTTTGTTATAGGTGTATTCGTAACTGGTGTTTCGATTGGTGTAGGTACAGCTTCTACAACATTTACTGGAACTTCAATTACTTTTTGTAATTTCATTTCCATCTTTATCTGTGTATTTAACTTGTACTTTAGCTGGTTTTTTTGTTCACCTACATTTTTCTGTTCCAGGTACAGTGTTTGTTTCAACATTTGTTACTGTAACTGTTACACCTTCTGGTAAACCTTTAAGATTTTTTTAGCTGCTTTTTTTCAGCTTCTTCTTTAATAGCTTTTTCTAATTCAGTTTTATCACTATTTTTTTCGGTACTACTACACCTTCTGGTTTAACTTTTGGTAATACTGTTACTGGTACCTCTACTGTTTCTTCTCCGCCATCTTTATAAGTAACTTTTGTTGTTACTTTAACATCTTTATCTCCTACTTTTCCTTCTGTTGTTGGAATAGCTTTGTTGATTTCTTCATCAGTTACAGGTGTTGCAGTTCCATCTGTATCAGGAGTGATTGCTTTGTTTACATCCTCAGCTTTTGGTTTGTCACCTTCTACAACGTATACAGGTTTAACATCTGAACCTTTAACATTTACTGTTACTGGGATTGTAGTTGTATAGTCTTTTCCATCAACTGTGTATATTACTGGTACTTCTACTGTTGTTACTCCAGTTCCTTTGTTAGCTGTTACTTTGTCTTCAATAGCTTTTGTTACATCACCTACAGTTACTTTCGCATCTTTTGGTAATTTATCTGTAAAGTCTGTTGCTTCAACTGCTTCTTTAGCTTTATCTTTTGCTAATTCTTTCAGTTTGTCTGGAGTAGTATTCTTAGCTACCGTTACATCAGCTGTTGCTTTTGGTAATACTGTTACTGGAACTTTAACTGTTTCAGTTACTTTTCCATTGTCATAAGTTACTGGTACATCTACTGATACATCTGTAGCTCCAGCTTTATCTTTTGTAGATGGAACTGTTGTTGGTTCTCCAACTGTTCCACCTTCTCCTGGTGTTACTGAATCTTTGTCTAATTTTGGTGTTTCACCTTCAAACACAACTACTGGTTTTGGTGTTGAACTTACTACTTTAACTGGTACGTTAATTGTATCTTCACCAACTACATTTCCTTTAGCATCTTTATATAATACTTTTACAGGAACTGTATCTTTGTCCCCATTTGAATCTGTTTTTGGTAATGTGTAAGAAGTTTCTCTTTCATCTAGTGATGCAGTTATTCCTTCTGGTAAGTTTGTTAATTTACTTACTGCTTCATTTGCTTTTTCTTTTACAGCGTTTGTTAGAGCTGTATCATCAGTATCTTTAAGCACTGTCACACCTGTTGGTGTTGCTTTTGGTAATACTTTAACTGGGACATTAACTGTTTCATCACCAGTTGGGTATTTAACCGTTGCTTTAACTGTTAAATCTGTTGCTCCTACTTTAACTTTATCTGTAGGAACGTCTTTATTGATGTCAGCTTCAGTTACAGGAGTTAAATCTCCACCTTTACCAGGTGTAATTGCTTCATTAACATCTGCAGGTTTTGGTTGATTTCCTTCCACTACGTATACAGGTTTCACTTCTGAACTTTTAACGTTTATTGTCACTGGGATTTCTGAAGTATAAGTGTCACCTTCTGGAGATGTAAATGTTACTGGAACTTTTACAACTACTGGTTCACCTTTTTTATTTGCTATATCAGCAGGAAGTTCAGGAATTTCTCCTACTGTAACAGTGTACCCTTCTGGTACTTTCGATGGGAAGTCAGGAGTTTTAATTAACTCTTCTGCTTTAGCTTTTAGAGTATCCTTAACTTTATCTGGTGTGCTTCCTTTTGGCACTTCAATTTCCCCACTTGTTTTAGGAAGAACAGTAACTGGTACTGTTACATTTTCTGTAATCTCTGTTCCATTTACGTTATGAGTAACTGTTGTCGGAATAGTTAATCCTGTTTCTCCTGCTTTTCCATCAGTTTTGAAGATATCAGTTGCTTTTGGTTCATTAGCTGTACCTTTTTTGCCATCAATCTCTTTTGGTTCAACTTTTTCTTTAACACTAGCAGGTGTAATTTCATCACCTTCAAATACTACAACAGATTTTGTTTTAGATTCAACAACGTTTACTTCGATGTCAACTGTTGTTTCAAATGTTTTACCATCTACTGTATAAGTTACAGGTACTTTAACAACCCCACGTCCATCTTCAGCAACTTTCGTAATTGCGATATCATCTTTATTAACTACAGTAGAGCCATTAGAATCACCTAATGCAGCTGTACCAGTAACATCGTTTAATAATTTAGTAAACTCTGGAGTTTTAATCGCTTCTTGAGCTTTCGCATAAGCAATTGCTTTTAATTGTTCATCAGTTGTGTTAATTGGTACGGTAATGACTGAGTTAGTTTGTAAACTATTAATGAAGATTTCTCTACCATATTTGTGGTTTGGATCATCTGAATTTGCTAAACCATTACGGTTAAATTCATTTTCATAAGCTGGTTTTAATCCATTTGCAGTATATGAGTACAGTCTGTTACCTTCTGCATCCGTATCTCCAAAACCACTCTTAACTGTTACTTTAAAGTCAGCTGGTCCTACGAAGTTATCTGCTGCTGTAAATGGAATACTTGTTTTACGAGAGTTTGTCTCTGCAGCAGCCATACGATTTCCGGCTGGTACGTTATAAGTTAATTTTCCACCTTTTGAGTTATCACTTGGATCGTTAGGAACCCATTTGATTGTATTTGCCCAAACATTTCCTAACCAGTTTGATCCACCATTGGCATTGTAGATTTTATCTTCTAACGTTACACCTTTAGGAACTTCTACTGTCACTTCAACATTTGATGCAGCATAGTAGTCAATATTCATTCCACCAGTGTTTTTAATATCGATATCAAATACACCTTTTTGACCTTTATCATAAATTGTATCTTTTGTATATCCGAATTCAAAACTTTTGTTTCCTGAACGAACATTAGTTAATACTTCAGCAGATGGAGCAGTTGCGATACCAATACCACCGATTAAGTAACCATCTTTTAATATTGATTTTGTTATCATTAATTAAAGTATTTGTTCCTTGACTTCCAGCTTCAATTAACACTTTAATTTTTGTAGTTTCTGCTGGAATATCATAAATACGGTCTAAGTGGTTCCATCCATTAGCAGCCAAAGCAGCTTGTTCTGTTGTTAATGGTCCATTTTTACCTTCAACTGGTTTGATTTCTTTACCAGTAAATGCATCTACGATTGTTAATTTAACTCTTTCACCTGCAGAAGTTGATGTAGAACCACCATATGCTGCACTGTGAATTAAGTTAACGTTTAGACGAGAATTTCCGTTTACATCGAATTCTTTAGAAAGTGTTGTACCTTTACTTCCTAATTCAAGGTAGTAATCACGGTTTTTAACTTCACCAAACACATTTTTTCTCATTACATCAATTGTTGGAGTTACTGAAGGAACAGCACCACTACCATTAACATAACTTTTCTCACCTGATGTTTGGTATTTTTTCAATTCTCCATCGTTTGAATAGATTTTTGATTTAGGAACTTCACGTGTACTTGGTTGTCCATCTTTATCTGTAACATTTGTCACATCAAGAGGTTTAACCGCACTAACTTTGTCCCCTTTTTCAATTTTCCAACCATTTAACATACCAGCTTCTGCATCAGCTTTTGTAATAGCTTTTTCTTGCCAGTTATATGTTGCACTACCGATTGGATCTTTTGCATTTGGAACATTATTTACTTTATTAGTAATGTCACGACCACTTTCGTATTGTTTAGCAATTGTTTCTGATTTTTTATCTGCATCAGTGAATGTTACTTTGTCTCCGAAACCTTCTTTTAAGCTTTCGAATACACCGTTTTTAGGGTTGTTACCATAAGCAGCATGGTTTTCACTAACAGGAGCACCTAATTCAGTTTTTCCTGCTAAATAGAATGCTAATAAATCACGTTCTGATTTAACAGCTTCTGCTTGTTGACTCATTGCTTGAGCTGATGTTTTATCTGCAGCATTTGCTTTAGTTACTACACCATTAGCTTTTTCAATAACTTTAGTGTAAGTATCAATTACTGCTTGATCTTTTTTATTCGCATCTTTTGCTTTTTGTTCATCAAGTTTAGCTTGAATTTTAGCAATATTTGCTTGTAATTCAGTTAAAGCGTTATCTCTTTCAGCTTTGTATTTAGCTGCTTCTTCTGCCGAGTTAGCTGCAGTCGTATCTACTGTTCTAAATCCACTTTCACCTTGACCAGGAATCGCTTGACCGTTACGTGAATCTTGGTTTTTGTTTACTTTTTCTTCTTTTTTATCAGCTGTTGCTTTTGGCATACTTTCTAATACGAAAGCTCTATTTTTTAATGCTACTGTTGCTTTATCAACTTCACCTTGTGTAGCTGTTTCGCTAGCTTCTAGAGCTTGTGCATTAGCTAATTCTGCTTTTCCTTCTTCAATTGCAGCTGCTGTTTTTTCTGTTACACCTGCTTTGGCAATTGCATTTTGAACACGTGCGATTGCAGCAATTAGGTTCGCTTTGTTTGCTTTTGCTACTGTAGGGGTTGGTGTTTCTTCTTTAGCTGCAGCTGTTGCCGCTGGTGTTACTGATGCTTCATTAGCATTGTTTGCCGCAGTATCATTGCTAGCTAAAGCGTTACCTCCTCCTAAGAATGCAAATCCAGCTGCCACTAATACTGACGCTGTTCCAACATTGAATTTTTTAATTCCATATTGATTAACTTTTTCAAGTTGTTTTTGATCATTCATTTTTTTATTGTTTTTACTATACATTATAAACCTCCTTTAAAAATTTAAAGTAATAAACTGTAAATATAGTATTATATATTTATTTAATTTAATATAATTTAAGATTTCTTAATTATTTAAATATTAATATTAATAATGTAACTTTAGAAAATAAATCTTACATCGGCATTAATTATACTATATATAACATCAATTTTCAAATATTATATGAAATTAAACTCCTACTAATCATAGTAAAAACTATTTATTATTATAATAATTTAATATATTTCATTAATCTTAGGTTATGATTAATTATATATCTAGAATTCCAAAAATACAATTTAATTTATACGCTTTGTTTTAATTTTAATTATTTTAACAAAATTAGTAATCTCTACTTCTTTTTGTTTAATATTACTTTTTATTCCGCTATAAAGAGGTTTATTAATACTTTAATTAGTACTTAACAATTACTATTTTTACATAACTTCTTTTATTATTATATTATTCAAATTATCTATTAGATAAAAATATTTTTTTATGATAGCTTTTCAGTATTCTCCTATAAGATAGTAATTTATAATATAAAATATCTTTTTTAAAAAAATTATTTTTATAATAATAAAAAGCACTCCTGATTTTAATCAAGAGTGCTTCTTCATTTACTACATCAAAGTGATATTACTTTAAGAATAGTTTTTTTATTTTTGTTTGCGTCTTCTTGCTGCCGCTGCTAATCCGAAGATTGCTAATCCTAAACCTGCTAATGCAGAGTTATTATCTGCGATACCTGTGTTTGGTAATACTTTTTCTCCTGCTTTAGCTTTTGGTGTTTGTTTTTCTTTACCTGGAGTTGGTGTAGATTTTGGTACTACTGTTACTGGTACTTCTACTTCTACGATTTCTCCTGTTGGTAGTTTTACCTTAACTTTAACACTTGGTTTTTGTCCTGGCGTTTCTGTCGTTGGTACTTCTCCTACCTCGATGATTTCTGCACCTTTTGGTAATTCGACATGTTTCATAACATCTTCTTTAGTAATTGGTGTTCCCACTTCTACTACGATTGGTGTTACTTTTACTGTTTCTTTTGGTGCTGGAGTTTCTTTCTTAGGTGTTACTGTTACTGGTACTTCTACTTCTACGATTTCTCCTGTTGGTAGTTTTACCTTAACTTTAACAGCTGTTTTTTGCCCTGGTGTTTCTGTTGTTGGGATTTCTCCAACTTCTACGATTTCCCATCCTGGCTCTTTAGGAAGTTCAACATGTTTCTTCACATCTTCTTTAGTAATAGGTGTTCCTACTTCTACTTCGATTGGTGTTACTTTTGGTGTTGAAATAATTGGTACTTCTAGATCAATTACTTTTCCATTTGGTAATTTAACCTTAACTTTAACACTTGGTTTTACTCCTGCTGGAACTGTTGATGGAATTTCTCCAACTTCTACAATTTCCCATCCTGGTTCTTTTGGTAAGTCAATGTGGTTCTTCACATCTTCAGGAGTGATTACTGTTCCTTGAGGTACGATAATTGTACTTACTTTTTGGTGTTACAATCACTGGTACTTCTACTGTAATTTTACGTCCATCTGGTAATTCTACTTCTACAGGTACTGATGTTTTTTCACCTGGTGTTGCAGTTGTTGGGATTTCTCCAACTTTAGTAACTTTCCATCCTTCTGGAAGGTCTACATGTTTCTTAACATCATCTTGTGTAACTGGTGTTCCTACTGTTACAACTACTGGAGTAACTTTAGGTTTAACAATCACTGGTACTTCTACTGTAATTTGTTTTCCATTTGGTAATTCAATTACTACTGGAACTGTTGGTTTAACTCCTGGTGTCTCTGTTCCTGGTTTATTTCCAATAGAAATAATTTTTCCACCTTCTGGAATCTTAACGTTTTTCTCAACGTCTTCATTTGTTATTGGGTCTCCAACATTCTTAACGATTTCGTTAATTGGTGTTACTGTTACTGGTACTTCTACAGTGATTACTTTCCCATTTGGTAATTCTACAGTTACTTTAACTGGCTCTTTCTTACCTGGTGTTGTTAGGTCTGGAATGTTTTCTACATTCGTTACTTTTCCACCTTCTGGAATCTTAATACCTTTAGTGTAATCCTCTGGTTTTAATGGAGTCTTAGTTACTGGTGTTTCGATTTCCTTAACTGGTGTTACATTTACTGGTACTTCTACTGTAATTACTTTTCCATTTGGTAATTCTACTGTTACTTTAACTGGCTCTTTCTTACCTGGTGTTGTTAGGTCTGGAATGTTTTCTACATTCGTTACTTTTCCACCTTCTGGAATTGTAATTCCTTTAGTGTAATCCTCTGGTGTTAATGGAGTTTTCGTTACTGGTGTTTCGATTTCCTTAACTGGTGTTACATTTACTGGTACTTCTACTGTAATTGTTTTACCATTTGGTAATGTTACTGTAACTTTAACTGGATCTTTCTTACCTGGCGTTGTTAAGTCTGGTAGATTTTCTACATTCGTTACTTTTCCACCTTCTGGAACTTTAACATATTTAGCAATATCCTCTTTTGTTATAGGTGTATTCGTAACTGGTGTTTCGATTGGTGTAGGTACAGCTTCTACAACATTTACTGGAACTTCAATTACTTTTGTAATTTCATTTCCATCTTTATCTGTGTATTTAACTTGTACTTTAGCTGGTTTTTGTTCACCTACATTTTCTGTTCCAGGTACAGTGTTTGTTTCAACATTTGTTACTGTAACTGTTACACCTTCTGGTAAACCTTTAAGATTTTTAGCTGCTTTTTCAGCTTCTTCTTTAATAGCTTTTTCTAATTCAGTTTTATCACTATTTTTCGGTACTACTACACCTTCTGGTTTAACTTTTGGTAATACTGTTACTGGTACCTCTACTGTTTCTTCTCCGCCATCTTTATAAGTAACTTTTGTTGTTACTTTAACATCTTTATCTCCTACTTTTCCTTCTGTTGTTGGAATAGCTTTGTTGATTTCTTCATCAGTTACAGGTGTTGCAGTTCCATCTGTATCAGGAGTGATTGCTTTGTTTACATCCTCAGCTTTTGGTTTGTCACCTTCTACAACGTATACAGGTTTAACATCTGAACCTTTAACATTTACTGTTACTGGGATTGTAGTTGTATAGTCTTTTCCATCAACTGTGTATATTACTGGTACTTCTACTGTTGTTACTCCAGTTCCTTTGTTAGCTGTTACTTTGTCTTCAATAGCTTTTGTTACATCACCTACAGTTACTTTCGCATCTTTTGGTAATTTATCTGTAAAGTCTTTTGCTTTAACTGCTTCTTTAGCTTTAGCTTTAGCTAATTCCTTCAATTTATCTGAAGTTGTATTCTTAGCTACTGTTACTTCACCTTTTGCTACTGGTAATACTGTTACTGGTACTGTAACTTTCTCTGCATCTTTCATTCCTGGATAAGTTACTGGTACCTCTACTGTTACATTTGTAGCTCCTGCTTTTCCTTTTGTATCTGGTAATGTTGTTGGTTCTCCAACTGTTCCACCTTGTCCTGGTGTTACAGCTTCTTTAACTTTATCTTTTTCAGGTGTTGTTCCTTCAAACACTACTACTGATTTTGGAGTTGATCCAACTACTGTTACTGGTACTTCTACTTCTTTAGTTCCAATAACGTTTCCTTTTTCATCAGTGTATTCAATAACTACTGTTGCTGGTTTTGGTTTACCTGTCTCAGTTACTTCAGCTGTTGTTGGTGTAGTTCCTGCTTTCACTTCTTTAACTTTTACAGTTACACCTGCTGGAACTTTATCTTTGGTAATTCTGCAATTACTTCTTCAGCTTTAGCTTTAACTGCAGCTTCTAAGTTTTCGCTTCCTTTAAGAACTGTTAGTCCTTCTGGTTTAACTAATGGTAATACTTTAACAACTGCAGGTACTTCTACAAGTTTGTCTTCACCATCTTTAGCTACTACTGTTACTTTCTTATCTCCAGGTGTTGTTGTATCAACTGGTTCTTTATAAGAGAATTTAGTTCCTTCTGGATATTGTTCAGGATCAATACTCTCACTTGCATCTGGTTGTGGTTTCTTAGGATCTTCGAACACATATTGTGTCTTAGGATCTACTACCATTACTTTAGCTGGTACTTCTACAATTGTTTTCCCATCTAATTTAGCTACAACGACAACATCTTTTTCTCCTGATGTTGTTGTATCAACTGGTTCTTTATACTCAAAAGTAGTTCCTGTTGGATATACATCTGGAGTAATACTTTGTTTAGCCTCTGGTTGTGGTTTCTTAGGATCCGCAACAACAAATTGTGGTGTACTATCTACAACACGTACTGTTGCTGGTACTCTTACTAATTCGTTACCATCTTTATCCGTTACGATAACCTTAACTTGTTTATCTCCGATTGATGATGTATCTGGTTCTTTTTCATAAGTGAATTTCGCACCTTCTGGATAATCAGCTGGGTCAATGCTATCTTCTGCTTTTGGAGCAGTTTTTGGATCCACTGGTACGATTTGTGGAGTACCTTCTACTACTGTTACTGGAACTTTAATTACAGTAGTTTTTTCTTCACCATTAACTGTATATTTAACAGTCACTGGTACTTCTCCATCCTCTGTTAATTCAGGGATTTCTCCAACTATCATATTATCTTTATCAAACGTTACTCCTGCTGGAAGTTTGTTTGTATAAGATTCACCAAGTGCTGCTTTTGCTTTTTCAAGAATTTTAGCTTTTGCTTCTTCTTTATCACTATTTTTAGCAACAAGAATTTCATCAGCTTTTGGTTTTGGTAATACGGTTACAGGTACTTCAACATTCTCAGTAATTGTAGTTCCATCTACATTGTAAGTAACTGTTGTAGGTACTTTAAGACCTGTTTGTCCAACTTTACCATTAGTATCAAAGATATCAGTTGCTTGTGGTTCGTTAGCTTGACCAGCTTTTTTATTGATTTCAGCTGGAGTTACATTTTCTTTAACTGTTGCTGGAGCAATCTCATCGCCTTCAAATACTACTACAGGTTTAGTTGTTGATTTAACAACGTTTACCTCTACGTCAACAGTAGTTTCATATGTTTTACCATCTGCTGTGTATGTTACAGGAACTTTAACAATTCCACGTCCATCTTCAGCGATTTTAGTAATTTCTACTTTATCTTTAGAGCTAATTTTAACGTTTGAAAGACTTCCAGTAGTATCTCCAAGTGCTGCTGTTGCTTTCATCTTATCTAATAATTGTTTAACATTAGCTGAAGCAATTTCTTCTTTAGCTTTTGCAATTGCTACTTCTTTTAATTGATCATCAGTAGTATTAATTGGAACAGTAACAACAGAACTAGCTCGTAAACTGTTAATAAAAATAACTCTTCCATACACAAAATCTGGATCATCTGAATTTGCTAAACCACTTGGATTAAATAAGTTTGAATATTCTGGGTTTAATCCTAACGCAGTATAAGAATATAATCTATTTCCTAATGCGTCAGTGTCTCCAAATCCACTTTTCACAGTCACTTTGAAATCAGCTGGCCCAATGAAATTATCAGTTGTTGTAAAATTAATCTCAGTTTTACGTGATCCAGCTTCTGCTGCTGGCATACGGTTCCCCGCTGGAACTCTATAAGTAATTGTACCACCTTGTGTGTTATCGCTTGGATCATTTGGCTCCCAACGAATATTATTAGCATAAGTATGCCCTAAATAAGCACTTCCACCATTAGCTGTATAGATTTTATCTTCTAATGTTACACCTTTTGGTACTTTTACTGTAACTTCTACAGCATTTGTAATTTTTGGAGATTTGTTATTGTCAGCATAATAATCGATGTTCATCCCACCAGTATTTTTAATATCAATATCAAATATACCTTTTTGACCTTTTTCATAAATAGTGTCTTTTGTATATCCGTACTCGTCTTCTTTATTTTGTGAACGAACATTTGTTACTACTTCTGCAGCAGGTGATGTTGCAATACCAATTCCACCAATAATATAACCATCTTTTAATTTAATATTATTGTCATTGATTAAAGTATTCGTTCCTTGATTTCCTGCTTCAATTAAAACTTTAATCTTAGTAGTACCTTTAGGAATATCATAGATTGTATCTAAGTGCGTCCAACCAGTTCCAGAGTATGGTCCTTGTTCAGTAGTTATCGCTCCATTTTTTCCATCAAGAGGTTTGATTTCAGCACCTGTAAAAGCATCCACAATTTTTAATTTAACGCGTTCCCCAGCATCTGTCGCTGTAGAACCACCATATGCTCCACTGTGAATTAAACTTACGTTTATACGAGAATTTGCGTTTACATCATATTCTTTAGAAAGAGTTGTTCCTTGACTACCTAATTCTAAGTAATAATCACGGTTCTTAACTTCTCCAAATGTATTATTTTGCATCCCTAGAACTCTTTTACTAGAATCCTCTGAAGCTCTTCCAGTTATTGTTGGCATTGCTAGTGGTACCAAACCACTACCATTAACGTAACTTACTTCACCTGAAGTTTGATATTTTAATAATTCGCCATCGTTTGTATAAACTTTAGATTTCCATACTTCACGGTCACTTTTATTACCATCTTTATCTGTAACATTCGTTACATCAAGTGGTTTAACCACATTAACTTTTTCACCAACTTCAATTTTCCAACCATTTAACATACCAGCTTCAGCATCAGCTTTTGTAATAGCTTTTTCTTGCCAGTTGTATGTTGCACTGCCGATTGGATCTTTTGCTTCTGGTAGATTTTTGATTTTATTTGTTAAATCACGTCCACTTTCATATTGTTTAGCTACAGTGAATGATTTTTTATCAGCATCTGAGAAAGTTACTTTATCTCCGAAACCTTCTTTTAAGCTTTCAAACACACCGTTAGAAGGGTTATTCCCATATCCAGCATGGTTTTCACTTACTGGAGCTCCTAAATCAGCTTTTCCATTTAAGTATAGGGCTAATAGGTCACGTTCAGATTTAACAGCTTCTACTTGTTTGCTCATTTCTTTAGCTGATGTTGCATCTGCTGCTTTTGCTGCTGTTGCGATACCTTCTGCTTTTGCTATTACTCTTTTATATGTATCAATTTTAGCTAAATCTTGTTTGTTAGCAGTTTTTCCTTCTTCAGCTGCAAGTTCAGCTTTAATTTTAGCAATATTAGCTTCTAATTCAGGTAAAGCACTATCTCTTACACCTTTGTATTTAGTAGCTTCTTCTGCTGAATTAGCTGCAGTTGTATCTACCGCTCTAAATCCACTTTCACCTTGTCCAGGGATAGCTTGTCCATTACGAGAATCTTGGTTTTTATTTACTTTTTCTTCTTTTTTATCAGCTGTTGCTTTTGGCATACTTTCTAATACAAAAGCTCTGTTTTTCAATGCTACAGTCGCTTTATCAACTTCACCTTGTGTAGCTGTTTCACTTGCTACTAAAGCTTGAGCATTAGCTAATTCTGCTTTACCTTCTTCAATTGCTGATGCTGTTTTATCTGTTACAGCTGCTTTTGCTATTGCATTTTGGACACGTGCAATTGCAGCACTTAGTTTTGTTTTATCTGCTTTTGCAACAGTTGGTGTAACAGGTTCTTCCTTAGCTGTTGTCGTTGCTGATGGTTTAGCTGCTGATTCAGTAGCATTGTTCACTGAAGTGTCATTACTCGCTAAAGCACTACCTCCACCTAAAAATGCAAATCCAGCGGCCACTAATACTGACGCTGTTCCCACATTAAATTTCTTTATTCCATATTGGTTAACTTTTTCCAAGTTCTTTTTTTGGCTATTCATTTTAATATTATTTTTTTCCGAACATATTTGCCTCCTTCTCTATTTTTGTTTATGGAATTTTTAAATAAAAATAATTATAATTACATATGTTGAAATCAACATTATAATAATTCAAGTTAAAATCAACTTAAAATCATTGTAATATTTATGTACTTAAATATTACATAAACATATAGTTTAAAGAAATTATATAATTCATTTAAACATACGCTATATTATACTATAAAAATTTACTACTACACAATAATTTTTTATAATTTTTGTACTTAATATTATTAACTATTTTTTTATCTATATTATAAAAAAATAATTTAGTATAATTTATATATTATTCAAAAGTTAACACTTTAAATTACTCGTACGTTTTTCATTACTATTTTAAAAAAACATTCTTTAATATATTTTATTTATTCTATTATTCAGTATTTATTCTCTTTCTAATAAAAAACTACACTACTTAATGTAGCATAGCTTTTTTTCTTGATTTTTTTCCATTAATCATATTCATAAAAAAATTGAAACAATCGTTATTATTATTTATATTATTTAATTTTTCACAGCTACCTTACTTTTGCCTTTAGCTTTCTTCTAGATACTTCTATTCCTATCAAGGCTAATAATCCTAATGTTGTAGTCTCTGTTGAGGTACTTCCAGTATTTGGAAGAGTCTTACCTTTTATATTTTTCAACACTTTTTACCCACAACTTCCGATTCTTTTTATAAATAACTCATTATTGTTTTTTTATTTTCTATAACTTTTGGCATCTCAGATATTATATTGATTTCATCTCTCTTCTTCACTTTATAATAGTGCGTTATTATGCCATCATCTTCACTCGTAAATTCATAAATATATTCTTTATCTCCGAAATTAATGATTCCTCTTTTATGAGGATAAACACCTCTTTCTATCGGTAAAATTTCTAAACCATTTTCTTCAATTATGTGTTGAGTAATGCTTAGTTTTTCTATTTCATTTATCGTAGAATCACCTTTTCTATAAAGAAACTCTGTTTTTTCTAGTACTTCGGGTTCTCCTTTTTCACTTACGATTCCCTCTGGTAGCTCGGGGTGTACTTCGGGCTCACCTTTTTCACTCACGATTCCTTTTGGTAGCTCTGGTTGTACTTCGGGCTTCCCTTTTTCACTAAAATATTCTACAAAATCATAAATAACAGTTTTCTCGTTTTCACCAACTACACCTTTTTCTGATGCTGACGTTGATCTATGTCCTTTATAAATATATGTTTTCCCATCTTTTTTAATCGTCATTCCCGCTTCTGGAGCATTTGATATGTACTCATCTCCAATTATGGCTTCTTTGGTTAACTGTTTCGTATCTGCTATCTCTGTATCTGTTCCTTCTATCATATATTTCTCATAAACATTTCCACCATTAGCAAGCTTATATACATAAGTTATCATCGTAGTACCTAGTGTAACTTTTTCCTTTTTCTGGAGATGATGTATTTTTTCAATCCAACTAATTTGTATTTTTTTACCACTTATGGATGTTATTTCTGATAATTTTTAATTTTTGTTGTGTCATAATCAACGTTTTTTTCAGTGTGTTTACCTTAGAAACAATTACTTTATTTCCTTCTTTATCTAAATAATATTTAGTTTCAATATTCTCGATTACTGCATCTTTAATTACATCAGCATCATCCTTAATAGAAGTACCATCAAGTAATTCATATTTTACTTTCACACTACCTTTATTTTTCAATTACTTCTTTTTCTTCTTTTTGAATAAATGTTTTTTTCACTTTTGTTAAATCATCACTAACGTGATAAGCACGAGTTGGTTGATACAAATTGTAATAATGAATTTCTGTAATTGACGGCCCTGACACATAAGCATATTGATCGTATTTTTGTTGGTGAAGCTACTCTATATGTAACTCCATCTTTTTGTAAATTCTTTATATAATTGCCCTATTCCATATTGATAGTTACTATTATCACTCTGATATCTCAGCTTCTCTAGAACCTGTTGTATACGCAAGATATTTTTTTACTTGAATCTTCTGTCTCATTTTTCATCGCTTGGATAATTTTCATCTTCATCTTTATTCCCTAACTTATAATCGACATTTACTTCAAATACATTTTTTTACAAAATTTGCATCACTAGGTACTTCATTTTACATATTGAATGTTTTTTTATGAGATTCTTTAAATCTTTCTACATTTGCTTTTTCTTCTTCATAATTACTAGTGTCTTTAAATTCTTCAATATTCCCAATAAATTTTGGCTCTATTTTTATCCCTAGTATTATCCCAATTAGTTTTAATCGGTCCTTCTCCAAATTTTTTTCTTTTTAAGATTGAGATATTTTTTTCAATATCACTGTACTCTTTTAAAATCACCATCTGTTCTTATATAACCATGGAATGTCTCATACTCAGTATAAATAGGTCTATTTTTGTTTATCTACTAGATGTTCATTTATTAATTGTTTTTTATATTGTTCTTCCCAAGTTTCTTCTTTTTTATTAAGACGTTTGTTTTCAATATCTCGTTCTTTTTCTTCATTCAGCTCTCTTAATTGAAAAGATAATAACCCATTCAGTCCCTCATACAATGACTTTTCATTGAAAAATGCTCCTGCTGTATATGCTGCTTGTTCTGTTGCTGTTGATGCTGCACCTAATTTTAAAGAAACTTCATTTTTCTCAACTACTAAGATTGTATCCCCTTCTTTTATCCCACCTTCAGAATTTATATTTTCCTTCGTGAAATCTTTGGCATTCCCTTCTCCTTTTTTAAAAGTTTCTACTACCCAAGAATCATCTGCAGCTGCCGTTTTTGTCGCTAACACATATTTCCCATAATGGTTTTCAGATGTTTCTGAAACAAGCCATACTCTACTACCTTCTTTAATATTATTGTAACGAATACTTCCATCTTCATTGTGAAGTTTTCCAGGATTTGCATGAACAGTTATATCATTGAATGTAGTTTCATTTGAAGTACCTTCATGTTTTTCTAATATAGTATCTACTTTATGATATTTCTCTCCATCTTTCTCTATAACTTCATCTTCTTTTTTTAGCTTGTTTAAAAACTTCATTATTTAGACTTGTAATTTTACCTTCATAACGTTTACCAAATAGACCACGAATTTTATAATTTAAAGTTGAACTAGGAATACTTTTATCATTTTCATTAATATTTAAATCAACCTCATCTTTTAGTACCTCGCCTTCTTTTGTTACATAGGCTACTCTAGTATCTTTAAACGTATCGGTACCTTGTTTTTTTACGTTTCTATCCTCTACCTCTTTCAAATCTTCCTTAACAGTTTCTTCGAATTGTTTATGCTTTTTCTCATACCAATTTTCATCTCCATGCAGTCGTCCACCACCTTCCGTCCTCTCAAATACATGCATTTTTGGCATAGTATAACTGCCTGCTGCATTACTTAGTGTCTCCATTTTAATATTATCATTGGATGTTTCAATTGTTTCTTTAGGTGTTGTAGTTGTATCTTGGGCAAATACTGGTGTTGATACTATACAAAATAAACCTAATAAAACTGAAGCTGCTCCAATTCCTTTTATATTTTTCTCAACGAAAATTTTTGAATATTTTTTTCTCCTTTATTTCTCATAATTTTTCTTTCTCTCCATCAATTAATTTTTAGTAATTTTTCTAAGTTTTTTTATCCTTAAAAATCAATGTTTATTAAGCTATAACATTATATCACTATGTATATACAAAATCAAATATAAACACAAAATAATTATATTTTTATACCATAAAACAAAAATACACTATAAAAAAATAGAATTTATATAGTGTATTTTTGTAATTATTTTTATATTTATTTTTATAATTTATTATAATTCTATAATTCTAAAAACCTCTCCACAACATTTTTCTATAGCATACTTTTTCTACAAAATCTATAGTATTCTGAGTATTAATATTTTTCACTATAAAAGAGATATTTTAGAATACCTATTAATTCCTCATTATTATCGAATAGAATAATATCTTTATTTTTTTGTGTCCATAATAACGATGAGCTATATCTACATTTGATAAAATACAAATTAAACCAAAACTCATCGCCTCTACACATGCATTCGCAAATAATTCTCTTTTTGAAGCTGATATATATCCATCATGTTTCCAATATGGTACCTCATCTACATAGCCAGCCACTTTTATATTCGGCTTAATATCTATAAATTTCTCTCTTATTGATTGTTCATCTCCTCCGTACAATGTAACTTCAACATCTATACCCGTATTATATAATGAGCTAAATGCCTGAATAACCATTTCCAATCTTTTATTTTCTGACATATTTCCTACATAACAGTAAAGATCTTTGGATTATTTCTTTTTTGTAATAACATGTGTATCTTTAACTACCACCATGGGAGGCATAAAATTAGCTTTATATCCTTGAGATTTTAAAACTTCTGTCAACATTTCTGATGCTACAAGATATTTTGTTTTTTTGCGTAAATTACTAACTAAACTACTTAGTACATTATGATGTATATATTCATAATAGTTTCTACTAGTATTTTTCTACAAAGCGCCATAACTTTGGCTGAACAATTTCATGTTGATCTCTTATAATAATATCATTTGTATCTGTCAAATTTATTAGAACTTTAATAAGTAAATCTTCGCTAGTTAACCACGTATTATCCTTATAGTACAAATAGTCTTCTGAAATAATATGGATTGGAGTTGGTTCTTTACTTGAGTTATATTTTCTAGCTCTTAACGCTACTGACCCATCTTTATTATACCATTCAAGTTCATTGTTTTTTTATTTTTTTCTTTAAATATAAACCCGAAGTGAAATACATTGTTTCCCCATTTTTTTCAATACTCACAACAAATCCATTAATTAAAGTTATTTGTCCATTAGGGTACTTTGAAATAATATCCTCTGGTAGAACACTTAAGTCATCATGTCCAATATCAGATTGATAATTGCATATATTGATTATTTCACTACTTTCAAAACCAATTTTCATATAACCATCTTTCCAATTTCCCTAATCTGTGGTGCTGTTAACAGATAAAAATAGTCCCATCCTAAATGATCAGCTATTTTTTTTCTTGATAATTGAGAAGACTCATACCCATATTTTTTCACTTTATTTTTCCATAGTCCTGGATGAATCGTAATCAACTTCATTTTCAATCTCCTTTTTATCAATTTTTATATAGAGGTTTTAAATCATTATCGGGAGCGACTCAAAAATTGCGATTTCGTAGAAATCGATTTTGTCGAGTCGCCCCCGCACAGGTTATTAGATATCTAAAAAGCTTTTTGTAAAGCGAATTTAGAATATCAATAAGCCACTGCGTCTATGAGTTCTCCCTATGCACTTTATTAATATTTAGGGACTTTGGATCAGCCCCATACTAATTATTACTTCACGTTAATTGTAATCTTTTTACTAAATAAACGCAAGAAAAATAAGACCCAAAACTAAGTTTCCTTAATTTTTGAGTCTATATATTTCTATACTAAAAACTTTATCGTTTTCTTTTCTCTCTCTTGGAGATTGACGAACACTAACTTCAATTTTTTCCTTTTTTTGTTTTAATTCACGTACTTTTAATACTGCCCACAGTTGAGCTGCGATAAATAATGATGAATATAAACCAAAGACTAAACCGATAAGTAATGCTACGTTGAATGAGTAGATTGAACTACTTCCTAGTAATAACATAACTACTACTGTGATTATAACTGTTAATACCGTATTGATAGAACGAGTTAATGTTTGTCTTAATGATACGTCTACAAGTTTATAAATTTGTTCTTTTGATTTTAATACTTTTTCATGACGCATATGTTCACGAATACGGTCAAATGTAACGATAGTATCGTTGATTGAGTAACCTACAATTGTTAATACCGCTGCGATGAATGTAATATCTACTTCTAATCTTAATAAACTTGTTATGAAGATAATTATACATACGTCATGCAGTAAGGCGATAACACTTGTAAGTCCCATACGCCATTCAAATCTGAATGCTACATAGATGATAATACCTATAGAAGCATACATTAATGCGAATAATGCATTTTTAGCTAATTCTTTACCTATTACTGGAGATACAACACTTAGGTTAGCATCTTTTTCATATTTTTTTAGCAAAGTATTCTTTTATTTCGATTGATTTTTCTTGTCCAAAACTCTCTTTAGAGTGAATTGTCGCTTGTTTTTTATCTGGTGATAAAACTATTTTTTCATCTTTTACTTTCAGATTGTTTAAATCTTCTTGAACTTTATCTACTGATAATTCAGTATTAGCAGCTACGTCAATACGAGTACCACTAGAAAAGTCAATTCCTAGGTTAAGTTTATTCACTCCTAGAGAAATAGATCCTGCAATCATAATTGCAATACTTAATGCAAAGAATTTCTTCATGTGCTTAGTAAAGCTTAACCATTCAAATTTTGTACTTAAGTTAAGTGAATTAATACCAAACTTAGTTTCATGGATACTCTTCTTACTTACACCGAAGTATCCTGGGTGATTATTAAAGATGTTTGAGTTTACTAATAGACTTAGTAATAATCTAGTACCGAATACCGCAGTTATAAAGCTGACAAGTATTGATAATAGTAACATTGTCGCGAAACCTTTAACACTACTTGTACCAAAGATGAATAGCACTACAGCAGCGATAACTGTTGTAAACTGCGAGTCGAAGATTGTCCATAATGATTGTTTAGCACCGTCTAAGTATGCCTTTTTCAGTGGATATCCAGCACGTACTTCTTCTTTAATTCTTTCGTACATGATGATATTGGCATCAACTGCCATACCGACCCCAAGAATCAGAGCTGCAATACCAGGAAGTGTTAACACCCCTGAGATCATATTGAAGAACACTACTGTGATATATACGTAAGCAACCATCATTACACTTGCTACAAATCCAGGTACACGATAAATAACTAACATGAATAAACAGATAATAGCTAATGCGATAGCACCTGCATATACCGTTTGATGTAATGCATCAGCACCGAATTGAGCTCCTACTGAGTTAGAGTATATTTCTGTTAACTTAACCGGTAAAGCTCCTGAATTTAATAAAGCTGCCATTTCTTTAGCTTCTTTTACAGTGAAGTTACCTGTGATTTGAACATCTTTAGAGTTAATAGTTTGAGCAACTTGTGGTGCAGAAACATATTTAGGTTTCTCTTTAGCAGCTTCAGCTTTGAATGAGTCTCCTTCGTTGAAATCCATCCAAATAACCATTAGGTTTTGACCTTGACCACGTTTACTAATTTCTGAAGTTATATTACCGAATTTATCAGCATCTTTTAATTTCAAGTTAACATCTGGCTTATTGTTTTGATCAAAGCCTTGAGAAGCTCCATTTTCTTCTAAATCAGAACCATCTAACAGTACTTTATCTTCAATATCACGAATAGTTAAGTTCGCTTGTGTTGATAAAACTTTACGAGCTGATTCTTGGTCTTTAACACCTGCAAGTTCAACACGAATCCTATTTCCTGATTCAACAGTAATAACTGGTTCACTTACCCCAAGAATGTTAATACGTCTACTAATAGTGTCCGCAGTTGCTTTTACAGCTGCTTCATCTATAGTCTGACCATCTTTAAGAGGTTCTACTTGGTATAGTACCTCAAATCCTCCTTGAAGATCTAGTCCAAGATTCACTTTCTGTGCATTAGATTTTGATGTTAATCCTATTGAAGTAAGAATAATAACAACTAATGACAGGAAAGCAATGATTCTACTGAACTTTTTCTTCTCATTTCTTCTTCCTCTCATGAAAGTTCTCCTTTATTTTATTTTTCATTGTACAATTTATAGTAATCAAATATAAAATTATTTATATGTAAATCGCTATATAGGTAATTAATACGCTACCTTCTAATTTATCAAATTTTTCGCTAAGTTATCAAGTATTTATTTAATTTTTTTCATAATAATCTTCTACATATTTAATAACAGAAAAATCATTATTATTTCCAATAACTTCATCGCACATATTTTGAATTTCTTCTTTAGCATTACTTGGACATACACTCCATCCTGCTACATCGAACATTTCTTTGTCATTGAAATTATCACCAAACACTACACACTCTTCAATCGGAGACTTGTAATATTCAGCTAATTTTTCAATTGCAGTCCCTTTGTTACAGCCTTTCGGCATGATATCAAAGAAATTAGTCGCTGAAAATGTTCCATCAACTTCTAACACTTCACTAACCTCGTTAAAGAAATTCACTACTTTATCATGGTCTTTTGCAATCATCATAATTTTTTGGCAATCTTCATTGTTTTTCTTAAGCTCACCAATAATGTCTTCGTGAATATACATCGGTGTTTTTAATTCCTCAGGCATATCCGCTTCTATACGTTTCATACGTGCCATGCTAAATGATAAATGTGTACAGTATATATAGTTTAACGTATAAACATGAAATTCTATCTCGTCATCGTTTAATTCTTTAAACATACTGTATATCTTTTTCTATTTCTTCTATTTTTAAAGCTCTTTTTGATATACTATCTCACCTGTTAATAGATTTCTAATTAAACTTCCATTGTTAGAAATAACTACATCGTTCATCCCTAAGTTGTGATAATAGTGTTTTTACAGCAATATCAGGTCTTCCTGTGGCAATTATGAATTTACTTCCCTTATCTTGCAGTTTAACAATCACATCTTTTTGCGTTTGGTGCAACTTCTTTTTTTGTCATTTAAAAAAAGTTCCATCCATATCAGTAATAAACCATTTCATTAGTTATTTTTTTCTCCTTTGTGAAAACTAAAAAAATTTACTAATTACATAATTAGCAACAAGTACTACGAATTGAATAATAAATTTACTTTAAATATGCATTCATTCCTAAGTAAATGAATAACTCAACTCCGAATACTTCTATAACAAGTGTAGATAGTCTAGCTGTAAAGAATTTTTGTAAGTTCATATAGAACTTTCTTAAATCCAGCAGCTTTAGAGTTAAATACGTATTTAGCATTAACAAAATATGCGAATAAAATTGATAATGTTATAGATATTAAATTCGCTGGTCTAACTTCCATCCCATAGTAATACAAAATAAAAGTATGTAACTACATTTACAAGTGTCGTACAAACTCCAAAAAAATATATAATTTACTATACTTTTGTATTTAGGTTCTTTGTAAAGATCCAGCATTTTTATTTATTAAATTTCTCATGCTATCCTCTTTTATATTAAAAATTTTTGCCAACACTTAATTATATACCTATAAAGAATTTTTTTCAAATTTTTTTACATGTTAATTCATGTTAACTAAAACCACAAATTTTTCAACTTAATAAAATTGACATATTTATAAGGTCTATATCAAAAATAAAAAAAGAGTATCTCATTTTTGAGACACTCTCTTTAATTTATAGTTTACTGAAAAGTTTCACTTCTGGATATTTATCGCTAAACCAGTTCATCGCGAAGTCATTTTCGAATAAGAATACATAGTTATCATATAAGTCTTTAACTAGAATACTTCTTGAACTTGACATGTTCTCATTGATTGAATCTTCATTTTCAATCCAGCGAGTAGTTTTTTGTCCAATACGTTCCATTATTACTTCTGTATTGTATTCATTTTTCATACGGTGCTCAAACACTTCAAATTGTAGTTGTCCTACTGCTCCTAAAATAATTTGGTTCGTATGTAACGTTTTATAGTATTGAATTGCTCCTTCTTGCACAAGTTGCTCTACACCTTTGTGGAAATGTTTTTGTTTCAGTACGTTTTTAGCTGAAACTTTTACGAAAATTTCCGGTGTAAATGAAGGAAGTGCTTCAAATTCAACTTTTTTATTTTGATATAAAGTATCTCCGATTTGATAATTCCCACTATCGTACAGACCTATAATATCTCCTGCATATGCTACATCAACTGTAGCCTTATCATCAGCCATAAAGTTAGTAGAACGAGAAATTTTTAGTTTTTTCCCTGTTCTTGCTAAGTTTACATCCATACCACGGTTGAATTCACCTGAACATACACGTAAGAATGCAATTCTATCACGGTGTTTAGGGTCCATATTGGCTTGAATTTTGAAAATAAATCCTGAGAAATCTTCTCCTGTTGGTTGGATATCTTCTTCATTTACTCCACGACGACCTTTTGGTGTTGGTGCGTTATCTACATAATAGTTTAGGAAACTTTCTACACCGAATGATGATAATGCTGATCCGAAGAATACCGGTGTTTGCTCACCTTTTAGTTGTTTTTCATAATCATAATCAACACCTGCTTCAGTAATAAGAATCATATCTTCTACACATTTTTGATACATTGTATCTTGAGCAAGTGGATTATCATCTACAATATTATACTCTTCGTCTAATTCTACAAAATCACTATCTTCTTTAAATGGTTCGATAAAATGATTCTTTCTATCCATAATACCGAAAAAGTTCTGCCCCATACCTACTGGTAGGTTCATCGGATATGTTTCAATTTCTAATTTTTCTTCAATTTCAGCTAATAATTCTAAAGGATCTTTAATTTCACGGTCAACTTTGTTGATGAACGTGAAGATTGGAATTCCACGCATACGACAAACTTTAAAAAGTTTTAATGTCTGCGCCTCAATCCCTTTTGCTCCATCTATTACCATCACTGCACTGTCAACAGCCATAAGTGTACGATATGTATCTTCTGAGAAATCTTCATGCCCTGGAGTATCTAGGATATTAATAATTTTATTATCATAGTCAAGTTGCATTACTGAAGATGTTACAGAGATACCACGTTGTTTCTCTATATCCATCCAGTCACTTTTTGCATATTTTCCTGTTTTCTTACCTTTTACCGTCCCTGCTTCGCGAATTGCTCCACCAAATAAAAGTAATTTTTCTGTTAATGTAGTTTTACCAGCATCGGGGTGAGAGATAATGGCAAACGTTCTTCTTTTTTTCTACTTGTTCTCTAATTTTTTCTACCACGTTATTTTCCTTTCAATTTTTTATTTTATATTAAATTTCTTTTTCGCTTCTTCTACAGCAACGATTGGATCTGAATGCCAAACTTTTTTTCCACCTCGAAGAATTTCATAATCTTCACGTCCTTTTGAAGCTAAGATTACTACATCTCCTGGTTCTGATAATTCAATTATACGTTTAACCGCATCTGTTCTGAACCATACTTTTTCATAATTTTTATGAGTCATACCTTTTTCAATTGAACCCATAAGAACTTCTACATCTTCATCACGTGGGCTATCCGTTGTAATAACGACATAATCTGCTTCTGAGATAATTTCTCCAATTAATGGTCCTTTTGAAATATCTCGTCCTCCACCCATTCCTGTTACTAGAAGAGTACGTTTTCCTTTTCTTATTTCGCGAGTTGCTTCTAATAACTTCTCATATCCATCTGGAGTATGAGCAAAGTCACTTATTATATCTATCGGTAAATCATCACCTAGAATTTCCATACGACCATATAAAGCACCTAGTTTCGGTAATATATTAACTAGTTGTTCTACAGTATATCCTTTTACCCAAACAGCGCTAAGTGCAGCAAGGACATTACTTACCATAAAGTCTCCAATATAATTAGTAGTACATTCAAAAGTACCTTCCGGAGATTTTAGTGTAAAACTTGTTTTATAGATTTTATCTTCTTTATATTGTTTAATGTTATACGCATAAAAATCAGCAGTTTCATCTTTGATAGAATAATTAATTTCTTGTTGATATAAGCATTTAGAAATAATCTTATAATAACTATCATCTTTATTCAACACACCAAACTTTGTTTCTGATAGATTATTCCCTAAAGTTGAGAATAGTAAGCTCTTATCATAGGCATAAGTTTGCATATCCCCATGAAAATCCAAGTGCTCATGCGTTAGGTTTGTAAATATCGCAACATCTATACCCACATTATAAATACGACCTAACGCCATTGCATGTGATGATGCTTCAAAGGCAAGGTTTTTAATGTTTTCACGACGCAGTTCACCGATTTGATTATGTAATGTTACGACATCAGGAGTTGTATTACCAAAATAAATAGGTTCATCATCATTTTTACCAAAACCGTTTGTTCCGATATAAGCACTACTTTCACCTAGGTTACGTAGCATATTATGAACTAGTGTTGATATACTCGTCTTACCGTTTGTTCCAGTTACTGCAACTGTATGAACATCTGCACCTTCGTTAATTTTTTTAGCTATCATACTAGCAATTTTTTCAATTTCATGCTCTCTAACAACAATAACAGCACAATTTTCCACATTATAATTCTCATAGCGACTAGCTATTACTAACGCCGCACCTTGTTCAATAACTTTCTCTATAAAGTTGTGACCATCTACAGTATAACCTTTAATAGCGACAAAGACATCCCCTTTACCTATTTTTCGTGAATCTTGGGAAATGCTATTTACACTATTTGGTAGTTTTCCATAAATAGTTTTTATTTTTATATTATCAATAATATCTAAAATATTCATACTATCTACCTTTTTTTCTTATTTTCTAACTACTAAATTATACCACGCATACTAGTAATACTCAACCAACAACGGTAATTATTTTTATTTTTCAGTAATAATATTGATAATCTATTTTTAGTTCTTGTATAACGAATTTCTGTCGACGGTTGACATTATATTTCAGTTATGTTGATAATTAATAAAATCTAGTGTAATATATATAAGAAATCATTATTCAAAAGAAACTTTAAGGAGCAACAATGGAACACGCAATTATTTCCGAAGTATTAAGTCATATAGCTAATAATAATATTAATAAGATTACTTTTTCAAATATTCGTAGTAAAGAATTAGAACTTGATAAAGTTATCGGAAAAATTAGTTAATATAAAAAAACAATATTAATCTGCAGTTAGAATATCGTTATAAAAAGAATAATAAAAACACACGAATCTAGTTACAACTGATTCACAAAATATCGAAAAAGCAATTGTTGAACTTTTCAAATTAGCAAAAGATATAAATTTAGTTACTATTGATGAAAATATAAATATTAAAGTATCCAAAAAAATTCAAAATAAGCGTAAACAGAAAAAAACAACCTCAAAAGTTATTTCATTCGATCACAATAAGAAAAAAAGAATACTTCCTAGATGAAAAACAAAAATATCAATTTTTAATAGAACTAGGAATTCAAAATAAAGACGGTAAAATCGTTAAAAAGTAAGTACAATAAATTTAAACAAATAAATAAATACCTTGAATTTATTAAACAAGCTACTACTCAATTGGATTCTAATAAGCAGATTACAATTCTAGATTTTGGTAGTGGTAAGAGTTATTTAACATTCTCTACCTATTACTATTTAACTGAAGTTTTTAAAAATGAATGTTAAAATTATAGGAATTGATCTAAAAAAAGAAGTTATTGAAAACTGTAATAATATCGCAAAAAAACTTAATTTCACTAATCTAAGTTTCATTTACGGTGATGTCATTGATTACGAAAATAAAAATGAGATAGATATGGTTATTAGTCTGCATGCATGTAATACAGCAACGGATATAGCTATACTTAAAGCTCTTGGCTGGAAAGCAAAAGTATTCTTCGCTGTGCCATGTTGCCAAAAAGAAGTTAACGGACAACTTAGCTCTGATTTCCTTCCATTTATGCTAAAACATGGAATTGTTAAAGAAAAATTCTCTACTCTTCTTACTGATTCTGTGCGTAGTGAAGTGCTAGAAGCGTTTGGATATAAATCTGATATAGTGGAATTTATCTCAGCGGAAAATACACCTAAAAATCAACTTATCCGAGCTTATAAAGTATCGAATAACATTGATAAAGATAAAATAGTTAATCTTGAAAAATTCACTTCATCATTAAATGTGAAGATGTTCTTACTAGAAGAAGTAAATAAACTTATATAAGAAAAAAAGCATTGGCTCTTAATTTCGAGCTAATGCTTTTTTTAAAAAATTATAGTTCACTAAAGTCGTAAACTTTACCTTTTTGTCTATTTGGTAATACGGCTGCAACTACTAAGCAAACAACTGCTGGTACTAACCACTCTAAGCTTTGTGCTGCTAATGGAAGTTTTGCGATTAAACCACTTAAAGACGCTACTTTAAATGTGCTTCCTACTACAGAAAGAATAGAGATTAGAGTTACTACAGCCATAGTTAATTGCATTCCTAATTTTGATAAAGCAACATATTTGTTAACAATAACAATAAGTACTAAAGCTATTGTAATTGGGTATAAGAATAATAGCATTGGTACTGAGAATTGAATAACACTTTGTAATCCTACGTTTGCAATAGCAAATCCTACAACTGTGAATAATGTAGCATACGTTTTGTATGAAAGTTGTGGAAATTTTTTATTGAAGAATTCTGAAGTCGCAACGATTAATCCTACTGTCGTTGTAAAACATGTAAGAATTACCATGATTCCTAAGAATACACTTCCGAAGTTTCCGAATACTTGACGTGCTGATTCAGATAATACATATGCTCCTTTATTAACTTTAGCATTAGATAATACTTCTGCAGGAACTGCAAATTTGTTACCTAATAGTCCTAATCCAACATATAGAATACTGAATCCGATTCCTGTTGCGATACCTGCGATCCAAACACTAGATAAAAATTCTTTTTTATCTTTGAATCCTAATTGTTTTAAAGCGCTCATCGCAATTATACAGAATGCTACTGAAGCAAGTGCATCAAGTGTGTTATATCCTTCGATAAATCCAGTACCGAATGCTAATCCACTAGTTGCATAAGTTTTAGCAGCTTCTCCTGTTGAGTTAAATTTAGATACTCCTAAAATTACTAAAATTACAATTAATAAAGCAAAAATAGGTGTTAAAACTTTACCTACACTATTTAAAATCTTAGTTGGGTTTACCGCTAATAAAAACGCACATACAAAATAAATAACTGTAAAAATTAATAACCATGGTAAACTACTTCCAGCCACTACTGGTGCTACCCCAATATCAAATGCAGTTGCTGCAGTTCTTGGAATCGCAAATAATGGTCCAATTGATAAGTAAAGTAGAACTAAGTATGTAGTTGAGAATAATGGTGAAATTTTTTCATCCATCTCTGCTCCATAACCGTTTGGATTAAGTGCTCCAACGATAAGTGTAACGATTGCTATCCCTACTCCAGAAACAACGAATCCTAAAATTGCAGGCCAGAAGTTTTCACCTGCACTTACTCCTAGTGCTGGTGGAAATATTAAGTTTCCAGCACCAAAAAAGATACCAAATAATAACAATCCGGTTAATAAACCTTTTTTCATATTAAATATTTTCCTTTCTTAATTTATATAATATAACTATAATACTATATCTCTAGAAAAAAAAGGCAAACACTTTTTGAAAAATAATTAAGAATTTTTTTAATTTTTATTCAAAATTATCAGAAAACAACCATAATATAAAAAGAAAACGAATTCGCGATTATTGTAACACTATAATTACATATCCTTAGTTTAGATAAATTAATACTTTACTCTTTTTTTACATATCAAAAACATTTTTATTATAAATTTATAACTATAGTAGATAATAATACCCTTTTTTTACTGAAAAACAGTAAAAAGGGTATATATTTATTAATATTAAATTTATTGTTCGCTATTATACATGTAACCAAAGTAATTGTATTACGAATAATATCGCAAATACATACATTAGTGGATGAATATCTTTCCATTGTCTTTTTGATAGTTTTAATACTACATAGAAGATAAATCCGAATGCAATTCCATCGTTAATTGAACCCGTAAGAGGAATACCTACAATTGTTACAAACGCTGGGAATGCTTCTGTAATATCAGACCAATCTATTTTTGCAATACTTTCCATCATAAATGATCCAATGATGATTAATGCTGGTGAAGTAATCGCCGGTACTGATGCTAAGCTACTTGCTAATGGGAATAAAAAGATTGATATTACTACTAAGAAACTTGTTGTTAAGGCTGTTAGACCTGTACGTCCTCCATTTGCTACCCCAGCCGATGATTCGATATAAGCTGAAGTTGGAGTTGTTCCGAATAATGATCCTGCTAATGATGCAAATGAGTCAGCTAATAAAGCTTCTTTTGCTTTTTCCATTTTTCCATTTTTTACTAATCCTGCTTGACTAGTCACCGCAACCATTGTACCCGTAGTGTCAAATAATGTTACCATTAAGAATGTAAATACTATTCCATATAATCCTAATTGTAAGGCATTAATACTTTCATTAACTGGGTTATATAGTAAGCTTAAATCCATGTGAGGAATACCAAAAACTTTTTCTACTTTTAACATTCCTGTAAAGTATGAAATAATAGTAACTACTGCCATTCCAATGAAAATAGCTCCTTTTACTTCTAAAGCTAATAGAACAAGTATAATAAAGATACCTAAGATTGTCATATAAGCTACAGGATTTTTTAAATCACCTAGAGAAAGTATTGTATGTGGATTAGCAACAATAAGTGAAGAGTTTTTAAGCCCTAAGAATGCGATAAATAGTCCAATTGCTGCTGAAATCCCATGTCTTAAATTATTAGGAATTGAATCAATTAAACTTTCTCGGAATTTTGTTGCTGATAATATTACGAAAATAACAGCACCTAAAAAACACGTTGCTAATAAAGTTTTATAGTTATAACCTGATGTTGCAGCTAAAGTAGCAAAATATGAGTTTATCCCCATACCTGGAGCAACTACTATCGGATAGTTCGCTGCTAATGCCATAATTAAAGTACCGATTAAAATCGCGATTATTGTCGCTGTAAATACTCTATCTAATGGAATACCTGCTGCTGATAATACAGCTGGATTTACTACTAAAATATAACTCATTGAGAAAAAAGTGATTAAACCAGACACTACTTCAGTTTTAGCATCTGTTTTTATTTTCTCTTAGTTTAAAAAGACGTTCTAACATATATAGAAAATTCTCCTTAGTTTTTTTATTAATGCCTAAGCACATTAATAATAATATACGTTTCTATTATAAAAAGTCAAGACTTTTTTTATTTTTTTAAAGTTCATATTATAATGGTATTATAAGGATAAATCAATAATAATTAACGGATTTTTAAAATAATTTGTATACATCAATAAAGTTTACATAATCTATTTTATTAGAAACCGAACTTTTAAAGTTTTCTTTTTTTAATTAAGATACGCATTTAAATAAAAATTCTCTAAATCATATCTTTAACTAACTTTATAGTTATCGTAATGATTTAAAGAATTTTTGAAATTATTCTTTATCCTCAGGAATAACTCCCATCAATTTGAGCAAACTCTCCCATTCAAAAAAAGCATCTGTAAAGCATATAGCATTAAGAATAAATAAACCATTTTTTTGTTATTGGAAAGTCATGATAATCAAAAAGAAAAAAATCTTAAAAAAATAACGAATATTAATGAGACAGAACATATTTTTAAAAATGTTTATCTCTTTTTTATTTTTTTACATTAAACAAGATAAGAAATATAGGAATTAAACTCCACCTTGCTAAACTTACTGATATATCCATAATTTATCCTCCTTATAAAGAACAATCCCTCTTACTACTATAATTTCTACTTACATTATATCATATAGTTAACATAAAATAAAACGTTTACAAAATAGTTCTAAATAGTAGATATTCTTTATAATATAAAAAAATATCACTAAGAAACATTCTATATTTCTTAGTGATACACTCTTTATTATAATATTTTTTTGAGAAGAATTCTTTAGTTCTTTCTTCTTTTTGGATTATCGAAGATTTCTGATGGAGTTCCTTCTTCTAATACTACTCCTCCATCCATAAATATTACTTTATCAGCTACTTCTTTTTGCAAAAGTTCATCTCGTGAGTGACTATTAACATAGTTAATCCTTCTTCAGATAATTCTTTAATAACATCTAGTACTTCTTTAACCATTTCTGGATCTAGCGCACTAGTAGGTTCATCAAATAGTAATACTTCTGGTGAGTTAGCTAAGGCACGTGCGATTGCAACACGTTGTTTTTTTGTCCACCTGAAAGGCTGTTTGGATATACATCTTTTTATCTTCAAGTCCAACTCTTTTTTTAATAATTCTACTGCTTTTTTTCTCTATATTTTCAGTAGTATCATCTCCAAAAGTTTTTTTGGAGCAAGTGTAATATTTTCTAGTACACTCATATTTGGGAATAGGTTAAAGTTTTTGGAATACCATTCCTACTTTTTTTCTATATTTATTAATATTTTTGTTTAGTAATATCTTCCCCATTGTATAAAATTTGCCCACTTGTAGGAGTTTCTAATAAGTTCACACAACGTAATGCCGTACTTTTTCCACTTCCACTTGAACCTAGAATTACGATTTTTCTCCCCTTTTTCGACATTGATATTTACACCTTTTTAATACTTCTAATTTTCCGAATTTCTTATGTAAATCTTTTATTTGTAATAACAATTTTTTCACCTACTTCGTTAATTTTTTCTCTAAACGTTTTACTAATAATGATAATATTGATGTAATAATAAAGTATATTGCAGCAGCTACTAAGTATGGTCCAAATGTTTGGTAAGTTGCATTTTTTACAGTGTTTGCTGTAAACATGATATCCGCTACCCCAACAAAGTAAACTATTGAAGATTCTTTTACTAATGAAATAAACTCATTACCCAAGGCTGGTAAACTATTTTTTAAAGCCTGTGGTAAAATAATTAATTTCATAGTTTGGAAATAACTAAGTCCTAATGAACGACCTGCTTCCATTTGACCTTTATCAATTGCAAGTATTCCAGAACGGAATATTTCACTAACATATGCCCCTGAGTTAATTGAAAGAGCAATTATCGCTGACATAAATGGTGTAAATGAAATCCCAATTTCTGGTAATGCAAAGTAGATAATCATAATTTGCACTAAAATTGGTGTATTTCTAATTACTTCTACATAAATTGCTGCTATTATATTAAGTACTTTAAATGTACTAATTTTTGCTAAACATATTACAATACCAAGTATTAATCCTACTAGTAAAGCTATAAGTGAAACTTTTTAAAGTTGTTACCGTAGCTTCTAAATACGTTGTGTAATAATTTGGAAGAAAATCAAACATTCTATTTTATACCTCTCTTTTATTCGCTTTTGTGCAGCAATTTTTTTGCGTATTTATCAAGTTCTTTTTCAAATGCTTTTTGTTCTTGAATTTCTTTAATTACTGCGTTAACTTGTTCTAATAATTCTTTGTTACTATCATTTTTTTCCTTTTTTTGAATGCTATTGCCATACCTGTTGCTTCTGGATCATTATCAGCAGTAAATGTACTAATTTTGATATCTGTATATTTATTCATTGCAATTTTTGCTACATCATCTGGAATTAATACTACATCAATTTTTTTATTTTTTAAATCTTGAAGTAAACTTGGTACGTCAGTTAAAGCTTGGATATTTTTCTCATCCATTTTCAGTTGTTCTTTAGCATAAGTTTCATAAGTTGAACCTTTTTGAACACCGATTTTTTTGTTTTTAAGGTCAGCTACTGATTTAATTTCTTCGCTGTCTTTATTTACCACAAAAATACCTTTACTTGTGTAATAAACATCAGAGAAATCAACAGCTTTTTTTCTTTCCTCTGTTGGGTTAACTCCTGAAATTACCATGTCAACTTTGTTAGCATTTAAAGCTGCGATTAAAGAATCGAATGCCATTTCTTGAATTTCAACTTGCACTCCTAGCTTTTTAGCAACTTGCTCTGCTAAATAGATATCTGCACCTACAACTTTTTTGTTACCATTTTCTGTAGTTAGAAACTCATATGGTGGGTAGTCTGGTGAAACTCCTAGTACTATTTTTATTTTTTTCTTTAACTTCTTGTATTTTTATTTTTTTGTACTGCTACTTGAGCATGCTGTTAATGTTACGACTGTAATAATTGATGTGATGAATAATAATAATTTTTTTCATTGTTTTTGTCTCCTTTTTTTCTTTATTATATTATATTTTTTTAGAAAAGAACTAATTATAAATAAAAAAATCTCTTTGTAACTAGTATACTAGCTACAAAGAGACGAATTTTTCGCGAGTGCCACTCTTTTTGGTATACTTAATAAAAAAATACAGTCCATAGTCTGTGTAACTTCACGAGATAAATAAAAAGTCTTTTTATAGTTTCCTAAGAAACTATAAAAAGACGAAATCAATTCCGCGTTGCCACTTTTCTTGGTATTTAGTATACCCACTCAATCTCTTTAAGGCAGAGTTACCAATTATCTAATAATTGCCTAAAAAGTGCGTTCATCTAGAAAAAAATTACTAACCTCACACCAACGTTAGCTCGCTAAAAATTTTTTTACCAAATTACTATTCTTTTTCTAAGGTTTTTGTTTTTATTGTTAACTATTTTTACACCGTTAATAATTACTTGTCAAGTGAAAAATTTATTATTTTTTTGATATTTTTTTCAAAATTTTTTTCTTGCGATCAATACACCTATACAACTTAACGTTATTATACATACTATACCTAGGATTAACCATGGTCCTGAACCATATTTTATTGAGGTATCCATTGCTTCAGCTGATTGACCTCTTGCTATCCAATCACTTCTGTATGAATCAGCAAAAAATATTATCGGTATCCATGCACCACACGCACTTCCTATGTTTATCAAACTTAATGCTGCACATTGAGAAATAACATTATTATAACCAAATGTTTTTAATACAAAATCTGCTAAAAAGGCACCTGTAATCGATGATATCCACCATGGTAAATACGCTCCTCCCATTATTGAAAATATAATCATATGTATAATTATAAAAACAGTAAATATACCAAACTTTTTTTGTAATTATAGCATATATATACAAAGATTATTCCTGCTAATAATCCCCATATCCCAGGTGATATGCTATGACCAAATGCACCTAAGAAGCTTGATATAACCATTGCTATCATGTAAACTACTAATGACAATACTGTTGCCATTCCTAAAAAAATATAATCTTTTGTTTTTTTAATTTCATTTTTTTATCCCTCCATATTTATAAAAAAATATTCTGAACTTCTGATTTACTTTCATTATCTAAATAAAAATCTTTTTTTATCGTCTTATTATCTAAGTATATTATTCTATTGCATGTTTTTATATAAAAACTCTATATCATGTGTAGCTATTATTAGAGCATTTTTCTTTGGATAGATTTTTAACACACTACTAACCTTTTTCCATATTTATATAATCTAGACCACTAGTTGGTTCATCAAACATCAATAAATTTACATTAGATAATGCAGCTATAGAAATGAGTAACCTTTGTTTTTTTGCCCTCCTGACAATTCAAAAGGAATTTTTATCTTTAACTTTATTTAATCCCAATTCTTCTAATAGATTATTAATTTTATCATTCTCAACTTCTTCGTTTCCAAAACGTATTTCACTTAAAAACTGATTCTGTAAAAAAATTGATAATCCATATCTTGCATCACTAAAAACGGTTTAACATTTCCTAAAAATTTTTGCCTTTAGTTGGATTCATTATATTGGTAAGCATCCTTAATAATGTTGTTTTTCCCTGCACCATTTCTTCCAATCAAACCGATCACATCACCTTTATTTATAGATGTTGAAATTTGCAATAATATATCTCTATAACTTACATTATCAATCTGCAGTAGTAAGTCATTATTTTTTTGAACTAATATTTTCTAGCTGTAAATTAAATACATCTAGAGTTCTTAAAGGAAAAATCAGTGATTTTTTTCAAATCATCAATTGTTGTTTCCTTAATCATACCTTTATTTACAATTAAAACCTTATCTATTAATTTTTGAATATAATGTATTCTATGCTCTGCAATAATTATTGTATAACCTTTATTTTTTTCAGTTTTTCAATTAATATTGTTAATTTCTTTGTCATACGAAAAATCTAAGTTAGATGATGGTTCATCTAATATTATTACTCTCGGTATTAATGTTAAACTACACCCAATCGCTATTTTTTTGCCGCTCCCCACTAGAAATATACAAAAATATTCTTATCAACAATTTCTTCCAGTTCTAATAATTCAACAACTGCATTATACCTTTTTCTTCATTTCATCTAAAGAAATTCCAAAAATTTTTCCATAGCAAATACAAGTTCACTCGTTGTGTTTGTAGTAAAAAAATGTCCTCTTGGATCTTGGCTAACATAACCAATATCTTTTTGCTATATCATATGTTTTTTTATACTTTCTAAAGAAGTGTTATTATAATATATTTTTCCCAGTTAATTCTCCTTCATATAAAGCTGGTATAAGCCCATTCATTAAATGAACAATAGTTGACTTCCCACTTCCAGATATTCCTGTTAATAAAAACACACTCACCCTCATTAATTTTTAAAAACTCACATTATTTAACACCTTTTTCTTCTGAATTCTTATAAGTAAAAAGACACATTTCTAAATTCTAACATTATTTAATGCCCCCTATTAATAGAAATACAAAAAAATTATAAGGACAATAATTAAGAAAAATATAATCAGTTATTCTCATTCTCACATTATAAAATGATGTCCTTCTCATTGGTGACTCTACCCCTTTTTGTCATAGCTGTTGCTGTCATTTCTTCAGCAATAAGATTCATCCTCATTAAAACTGGGACTAGCCAATACTCTAAAAAAATTTTAGCGGTTCTGTAATATTTAAATTAATATTTCTCATCTTTAATGACTCTCTAATCATTCTAATTTCCATTTTTATATGTTGGGAAAAAAATCTTAAAAGCTACTGTAATACTTAACATAATTTTTTGGTAAATGAATTTGTTCAAATGCAGACAATAATTCATTACTTTTTTTATGTCTTTTTACTAAAAATATAAGCAATCATCATAACCGGTGTCATTCTGAGCATAATGTAAACTAATGTTCCAAATAAATCTGCAATCCAAATTATATTACTAATTGATATTAAATATGCTAGTATTGAAAAAAAGATATATACCAAATTATAAATTTTAATATTTGTAAATAGCGTTTGTATATAGATAAAACTACAATTGCAATCAATAGACAAATAGTTTCATAAATTATACCTTTTCCCTAAAAAGATAACTACTGGAAATAAAATGTTTAATATTACCAGCGTTAATGGATTTAACTTTATCATTGTACCCTCCTTACTTTTTCTACTTATATTTATTTTTATCAATAATAATTATCAATGTCAATTACTGTTGAAATATCTCTTTTTACATTTGCGAAACATTTACAAAATCTTAATATAATTACCAACAAATTCACGATATTATAAAAAAAGCTCAAGAATATAATATGTTATACCCTTGAACTTTTTAATATCTTATTTATTTATTAAATTATATAATGTTTTTAACATGTACTCCTGTAGCACCTTTTGGTAAGTACCCTTCTGGTTTAGATAGATATGCTGTTCCCGCTATATCTAGGTGAATCCATGGAACATTATTCGCTACGAAATTCTCAATAAATAATCCCGCAGTTATAGTTCCGCCAAGTCTTCCACCTGTATTTTTCACATCAGCTACTGATGATTTGTTCAATTTTCTAAAACTGTTATCTACTGGCATTTGCCATACTCTTTCTCCTGCCTGTTTAGCGGCTTCACTAAGTTCATTATAAAAATCTTGGTTGTTTGTCACAGCTCCAGTATAAAATTCTCCTAATGCAACTAAACATGCTCCAGTAAGTGTTGCTAAATCAATAACTTTATTAACTTTTAGTTTTTCTGTAGCATAGTATACTGAATCTGCAAGAGTGATACGTCCTTCAGCATCAGTATTTGCTACTTCTATTGTTTTTCCTGATAAAGTTGAAATAACATCACCTGGTTTATATGAACCACCAGCAATCATATTTTCACAAGCTCCTACAATAGCAATAACATTCGTTTTTAATTTTCTTGTAGCAATTAGTTTCATAGTTCCAATTACTGTCCCTGCTCCACCCATGTCACAGTGCATAATATCCATACTATTTGCCGTTTGTTTAATTGAATAACCACCTGTGTCATAAGTCACACCTTTACCAACTAAACCAACTACTTCACTTTCTTCTGGATTATTTAAATACTTCATAACGATAAATCTTGGTTTTCTGTCAGATGCACGCCCAACAGCTAATAATCCTTTTAGGCCTAGTTCTTCACATTGTTTTTCATCATATACTTCAACTTCAACACCTAATGCTGATAATTCTTCACTAGCTATATTAGCAAGTGTCTCTGGATATAGATACTCTGCTCTTTCGTTAACTAAATCACGTGCAAAGAATATGCCATTTATAATATCAAAAGCTTCATTTACTATATCTTCAATATTATCAATTTTTTCTTCTGTTGCTAAGTTAATGGTAATTTCTGGAAAGTCTTTTCTATCTGATTTATACTTATCAAATTTATAAGTAGCGTGTAAAGCTCCCTCTACTGCTGCGTTCACTATGCTTTGGGTTGGAATATTTTCTAGTTTTGGTAAGGTAATTTGAGCCTCAAACTCTTTGTATTTTGCTAATACTTTAACTAACTTAAAGAATACCTCACGAACTTGATCTTCTTCTAACTCATTTCTTTTTTCCTAATCCTATTAATATTTCTTTTTTTCTCCATTATATGGTAAATTCACATATATTTCATTAAACTTTCCTATAAATAATTCTTTTTGATTTTTGTATATTCTAAAAGTTTACTGTCATAATTTTTCATTTTTCAAATATTGGTGATACTTTTTACACCTTCTAGTTTATTTGTATTAAATTTCATTTTTTTATCCTCGTACTTAGTACGTCCCTTCTTATCTTATATTTTTCTAGAATTTCCTTTGCTATTTCTTTAGCTTCTAACACTGTATTTTCCAATGTTGTCCCTTTTTTTGATTTACCTATTATAAAACACATTAGGGTATTGTTTTTCTCATATACTCATTAAATTCATTAATTCTTTTTATTATATTCTCTACAGCAAAAAAACGATAGTTATCTTTTTATTTTACTAACATAGTACTTATTCACATTTCCTACTACACCATGGACTTTAATTAGTTTCTTTTTCAACAATTTCTTTAATTTCACTCATCACTTTTTATCAATGAGTTTTCTTTACCGCTTCTTCTCTACTTATATATGCTCTTACTATTTGAATTCCGCTCATTTTTTTATATCTATCCACTTATTACTTACGTATTCTAATTTTTGTAACATACTCACTTTCATTTTTTTGGAAAAAAATTATTTCACCTATTTCACGATTAATATGTAGATCATCTCTCTTATAGACTAGAGTTACAACTATATTCGATACATAATCCATATCTGAATAAAACTCAGAAATTTTCTCATCATCATTAAACCACGGTAAAAAGTTTTTTTGACTCAAAGGTTAAATACTATATAATCATAATAGTAAATACTACCATTTGAATGAACTAAATATTTATCTCCTCGTTTTTCAATTTTTTTCAACTTTTTCTATTTAATTCTAAAAAAATACTTTATCTGAAAAAAATTTGATTCTAATGTTTCTATAAAAGATTTTTAAAGTGAATTTTTAACCGATAATCTGCTCCTACTGTAATATTATCAATTACGTTTCTATTATACATATCTTCAAGCACTTTATTGATATCTTCTTTTTGAATTGTTAAAAATGACAATTCTGGCATCAAACTTACCATACTTTGATTTGAAATATCACTAGCATAGTAACTTGTTAACAATGGTTCTATTAGTTTATCATAGATTTTTCTCATTCACAATAGCTCTAAAAAAACTCTTCAACTGTTAATTCTTTTAATGTCTTCATCTTCTAGAGTATTATACATATTATATAAAGATAGATAACTTTTTCTTTAAATGTAAATAAATCAGATAGTAACAATTCTCTCTTATCAAGTGGAAGTCCATAAAGCATTTTTTTCCGGTAAGTATTTAATTCCCTCATTTTGTATAAAAATACCTTCTTCGTCATCCCACTTTTAATTAAATATCTATGTAAACCTAATTCTATCATTAAATAAAAATAATACGCCTTGTTCACTAATAGAATTATGCCATCCATTATCATAAATTTCTTGTCCAAGCTGAAACTTTCCAAATCTGTCATTTGCAAATTCTAAATCTCTCTCGATTAGATCAATATTAAACTTTTTTGAGTTTACTCCTGAGAGTTTATCAAGAAAGTAAGCACAACTTACTCCTGATAAGTCTCCTCCTATTATTGCTATATTTTTCATAATCTGTCCTTCTATTTAACTTTCTCAATAAAAATTTTAGATATTATGTTAGCTATAACTAATGAACCAACTATAACTACCATATTAACTCCACTGAAGCTAGTCAAAAACGCAGAAATCACAGTTAAAAATAACTGTAGTTATAAAGATAACGATAGTTAACAACTTTTTATAACTTTTTAATTTTTTTATATTTTTCACCTACTGGTAAAAATACTGTGCCAAATATTATTACTCATCTGTTTATATAACGGAACTAGCTGAATAATAGTTAAATAACTATATGAAATTATAGCTAATCCACTAACGTATGCATTTTTTTAAAACTAAAAAAATCACAAGCGCTGCTAATAACATTAATCTTAATGCTAGGTAAATTGTATTTTTCTTGCCTTAAGAATACTCTATAGTAATAGTATTTAAAACTATAGTCTTCTCTGAAATTATCTTTTTGTCAATTTTTGGTAGTAGTACATCAAAGTACTTTCTTCTTGCAACTTTTACCCCACTCAATGGTACATCAACAAACATATTTACAAATTTCAAATAGTTTTTCCATACGGTGCTTATCATAGTCAGCCGCTTGATTCCAGTTCACGACATATTTTTTTCTTGATCTTTTATCATTTACATTTACTTCCTGCATTTTTTTCATAATGTGTAAAGTAAATACCGCTAATACAATTATACTAATAAAATAAACAATACGAATAGCTGTATTCTCAAAAAAACAACACTAATAACTGGATAAAGATTACAACAAAAAGTAGTAGTTTACTCCAAATCACTTCTTTGTAGTGAATAACTTGGAAATATTTTTAATAAATTGTTCCATATTATTACTATTAATAACATAAAAAAATACTAAGTCTATCTATATTACCAATAAGATTAGTAATTGGCTTTGTAGCAAAATAGAAAATTATAATAGTAATTATATGAACTATTGTACTGTTTATTACAGTTTTTCAATCCAATTTTTTTCTATAATATTTTTTTCTAATGGTAATAAAAAAATACTGCATCCGCTTCTTTAATATGAGTTTTTATTTTTAGAACTTACCAAATAATAACTAAAGACAATAGTTGCTGCTAAGTAAACTGAGTATAATTCTGCTTTTCTTGCAATAGCAATCCATTTCGAATAATTTATAAGCACTGCTCCCAAAACTATAATAAGAAACATTATAAGGTGCGAATTAAAAATGTACTTACTATAGGTTAACTTTAATTCTTGTTCTTTCTTTCGTCTGTCAGAAAAAAAATATTTTCAATATTACTCATTATTTCCTCGCACTGTTAATGATAAATATATTTCATCTAAAGACGCACCTGCCATATTGAATTCGGCTCTTAGTTGTTCTAAATTACCATTTGCTAAAATTTTTCCTTCGTGAATTATTACAAAGTTATCACAATATTTTTCTGCTGTTGCAAGAATATGTGTAGACATAAGAATACTAGCTCCTTCAGCTCTTCTTTCACACATTAAGTTAATTAGGTCATTTATTGCAATAGGATCTAATCCTAAAAATGGTTCATCAATTATATATAAATTCGGTTCTACTAAAAAGGCACAAATTATCATAACTTTTTTTGCTTCATACCTTTTTGAAAAATGAACAGGAAAGAACTTTTTCTTATCTTTCAATTTAAATAAATCTAATAATTTTTTTCAGCTCTTTTTCCATGTATCTTCCATATCTCAAATCCATACGCCATTGCTGTAAGATTTATATGTTCTTCTAAAGTTAGCTCTTCATATAAAACTGGGTGATTCTGGTATATAACTGATACTTTTTCTATATTTTTCATTATTCTAGTAATTGTTATTCCATTGACTTTTTATTTCACCTTCCATAGGTCTTAGTAAACCTAAAATATGTTTTAATTGTTGTACTTTTTACCTGCACCATTAAGACCAATTAATGCAGTTATACTACCTTTAGGTATTTGGATATTAATGTTTTCGATAATTTTTCTTCGATTATAACCTCCACCTAAATTACTAATTTCTAATACATTCGTCATTTTTTATGACTCCTCTCTCTAACTCGTCTAATATCAAATCTATTTGTCTATATGTTTCTTCTTTAGTATTACTATTATTAATTACATAGTCGCCAAGCTTTGATTTATCATTTGAGCTCATTTGACTTTCAATTCTAAACATTGCCTGTTCTTTTGATAATGCGTTTCTACTCATCAACCTAGCTAATTGAATTTTTTCATCGACATGCACTACAATGATCTTTTCAACTAAATCTTCAAATCCAGCTTCAAATAACAATGCTATGTCTAAAAAAACAAGTCTTTCATCTCTATGCTTTTCTTGTAATTGTAGAATTATTTTTCCTTATATACGGATGCACGATACTATTAAGAACTTTTTAAATTTTCATTGTTACCAAAGACTAATTTCCCTAGTTTTTTTCTCGGCTTATTTCATTATTTTCTAGAATTATATAACCAAAACTTTTTCTTTAATTTTTTTCTTTTTACTTCATCACTAGTAAGAGCTATATGACCAAGTTTATCAGCATCTATAATTGTATAACCTTTTTTTCTATCAAATAATTTGACACCGTACTCTTCCCACACGCTATACTACCTGTAATTCCAATATTCAAAAATATCATCTCCATTAAATTACTTAAATACAATTTTATCATAAACCACAATCATTTACCACATTTTACAAGTTAATTCAAAACTATAATGTATAAAAAAATACACTCTCTATCAGAATCTAAATTATCTAATAGAGAGTGTAAAAAATTTTTTTATTTATTTTTTTCCTTTATATGGATGAATATCCATTTCTTCTAGTCTTACAAATTTTCTTTTTGTGACAATTTTGAATACTAGATACATAACAACTCCAATAGCTGGACACACTAGATTGTATGACATTTGAACAAATCCACCTGTAGCATAATCAGCGAACAGTTGTAAAATAATAATAGTTGCAAATGAAATTAGTGCAATGTAAGAACCTACAACACCTGTTTTAGCTGTGTATGGTAATACATCTTCAGCTTTTTTCCCTTGTTTAGCAATCGCCTTACGTAGACGAATTTGCGAAACTAATGATACCATCCAAATAATCATTACTATAATTCCTACCATTGATAATAACATGTAGTAACCACTTGGATTAAGTTTTTCAAATATGAAACAAAGAACCATAAATAATGCAGATACTGTTAAAGCAAATACAGGAATTGAATTACTATTTAATTTCTTGAATACTTTTGGACCGTAGTCATGTGAACTTAATGAGAATAATTGTCTACTAGAAACATACATACCTGAGTTCGCTGCTGATAATACTGACGTTAAGATTACTGCGTTCATTATTACTGCTGCTATTTCCAATCCAATATTTTGAAAGACAATTGTAAATGGTGATGCAGTTACATTTTTCGTATCTAATAATCTTGGATCATTAGCTGAAACTATTGAAGATATAATTATCATCGTAGCTATGTAGAATATTAAAATTCTCCAGAACACTTGTTTTACTGCTTTAGGCATTGTTTCTTTTGGATTAGGTGATTCGCCAGCTGTAACTGCTACTACTTCTGTTCCTCCAAATGAGAAAGCTGCTGTAGATAATACCCCAAATAATCCTAATGCCCCTGCACTACTTGTTTTTTCTCCATTTTTAATAAATGTGGTAATACCCGCTTCACTGTTTCCAGTTACTCCAAAGATGATTGCTGCTCCCACTATTAAAAATGCAATAACAGTCATTACTTTTATTATTGTTATCCAATATTCAACTTCACCATAAACTTTAACACTTACTAAATTTAATAAATACAATAATACTAAAAATACAATACATATAGAAAATGTTGAAAACTGTCTGAAGAATTCCCAGTAGTGTAATATTTTTGATAACGTGATTATATCAACACTGGCAACTAGAATCCACAATATCCAAAACAGCCATCCAACTCCAAATCCTACGCCCGGATCAATAAATCTTGTTGCATAAGCTCCAAAAGAACCTGAAACTGGATAAAATGTTGCTAATTCTCCTATTGATGCCATTAAAAAGTAAATAATAACACCTATTAATGCATAAGTAAGAACCGCTCCATACGAACCTGCTTTACTAACAACTGCTCCACTAGCCATAAATAATCCTGTACCTATACATCCACCTATGGCAATCATACTAATATGACGAGCTTGTAACTTTCTTTCCATTTTTGAATCTGTCATTCTCTTCATCCTTTCTTTATTTTTAATTTATAAATATAGATTATACTAGATAATTTCAAATTTGTAAATAATTTTCTGAAATTTCAACGCTATTTTTTTCACATTTTTTTGATACTTTTTGTATCCTTTTTAAATAGCAAAGTTGTATAAAAATTTTTGTAATCGATATAAATTATCAATTACAAAATTTTATTTTTTTATGTTCTGAAATATAATGTATATATGAAAAATGATTATCAAAATATTAATTCTCTCCTTGCAAATATAAAATAATTCTTTCCTTTTTTTATAAAAAAATTATTTTTATAATTTTCTCAGAATCTACAGTTTAGAAAGCATTTACAGAATTATTCTTTATGATATAATTTTTTTGTATAAAAATATTTTATTTATATTAATATTAGGAGGCATTATTATGACTACTTTTTATAACGAAGCTAGGGAGTTTGCAAAAAAATATATTGATCCTATCGCTAAAGAAATTGATGAACAAGAAAGATTTCCTGAGGAAGTATTTAAAGAATTAGGAAAAGCTGGATACTTTAAACTTATGATTCCTACAGAACTGGGCGGATTAGGTAAAGATATGCAAGAACATGCTGATGCTTGTCGTGCTTTCGCTAAATCGAGTGCTACTGTTGGTTTATGCTATATGATGCACAATGTTGCATTAAATTGTGTATTATCTTATGCAGATGATAATCTTAAATCAAAAATCTGTAAAGATATCGTAGAAAATGAAAAATTTATGGCACTTGCTTACAGCGAATTAGGTACTGGTACTCACTTCTACATTTCTGATGTGAAAACTGAATTCAAAGATAACTCTGTCATTTTCAATGGACTAAAAAGTATGGTAACATCTGCTGAATTTGCATCTTACTACTTAGTACTTACTCCTTCTGATGTTGAGGGGGGAATTGATAACTGGGTATTCCCACTTGGAAGCAAGGGACTAGAATTCAAAACATCTACATGGCACGGTCTTGGAATGCGTGGTAATGTATCCTGTCAAATGGCTATTAACAATGTTGAATTAGACAAAGAACTACGAATCGGAGCAGCTGGATCAGGAGTTGATCAAGTATTTACTATTGTTGCTACATACTTCATCACAGGACTTGCTGCTGTATATAGTGGACTTTGTGAAGCAGTACTTGATGAAGCTGTCGCTCATACTACTAATAGAAAATATCCAACTGGTAAATCACTAAGTGAAATTGAGACTGTACAAATTCATCTAGCAAAAATTTACAGTCAAACAAATGCTGCTGTTTTAGGAACGAATGAAGCTGCTCGTAGTTTCTTAGCTAAAGAAAGTGATATGTTAGCAAAAATTTTATCAGCTAGAATTTTCGCTAGTGAAGCTGCTATCGAATTAGCTCGTCTTGGTATGCGTGTTGGTGGTGGTAAAGCTTATAACCGTGTTGGTAATATGGAACGCTACTTAAGAGATGCATTCGCAAGTCATATTATGGCACCAAGTGTTGACGTATTAACTATTTGGTTAGGAAAAGCAATTACCGGTCAACAATTACCTTAAAAACCATATTAAAATTATTATATAAGGGGGATGAGTGCACTTCTCCCTTATTTCTAAACTTAAAATTTATATATAAGAAAAGAGGAATATCACTATGTCAAAATTAAAAGTTGGAGCTGTTATCTATGATCCAAAAGTAACTGTAATTTGGGGAATTATTGCTAAATTCTTTGAAGATGAAAACTTCCCTATAGAACCTGTTTATTATAAAGACTACAAAGCTCAAGTAGACGGTTTATTAGCACGTGAAATCGATGTTGCTTGGAACTCACCTTTAGCATGGTTAGATACTAATATTCGCACAAATGGAACTGCACTAAACGGTTCAATGCGTGATACTGACCGTGATCGTAGTTCTTACCTAGTTGTGAAAGCTAACAGCAACATAGGTAGTATCAATGATTTAAAAGATAAAAAAATTGGTTTTGGTGCAATTGATTCACCTCAAGCTAGATTAATCCCTATTAATCATCTCCACAAACATGGATTAGAATTCGGAAAAGATTATATTGAAAAACGTTTCGATATCGGTGTTGGTCTACATGGAGATCACGTTGGTGGTGAGCTTGATTCTGCAATTGCCTTAAAAAATGATGAAGTGTCTGGTACATGGATGCTAGATTTAAACTATAATGCTTGGATAGTAGATGGTACTCTTGATGAAAATCAGGTTAAAATTTTATCAAAAACTGATTTATTCGACCACTGTATCTTCTCAGGTCATCCTGAATTAGAAGTTTCGAAATTTGAAAAATTCATAGAAGTTCTACACAAAATGGATTATAGTAATCCTGACCACAAAGAAATGATGGATATGGAAGGATTAAAAGAATGGATTTCTGGTCGCACATCAGGATTCAAACAACTTACGGAAGCTAATGAATATCTAAACTTTTTTAGTGATTTTCACGGAGAATAGTTATGAATAGTTCATCATTTTTAACTTCACTTCTAGGGAGTATGCCCCGAAGTAAGAAATTATTGACTGCAAAACGAAAATTTAATAAAGGTAATCTTGATTTCAACTCTTATCATCAAATATTAGACGAAGAAACTAAGTATGTGGTAAATCTTCAAGAACATAATAATATAGATATTATAACAAGTGGTGAATTAAATCGTGATAACTATGTTTCATTTATTGCTGAACGATTAGAAGGGGTTTCTATGATGAGTATGGCTGATATGTTTGATTATATTGAAGATAAACAAGGTTTTGAACAAATTCTTGACATTTTAGATGTCCCAGCAATTAGTATAAAAAATGCAATTTGTACAGGTAAAGTCAAATATAATAAACCTCTAGTCGCAGATGAGATGATTGAATTAAAAAAAATAACTTCGAAGAAAATTAAAGCTACTCTTCCGGGTCCATATTTAATGACTCGTTCCATGTGGCTACCCGCTCTATCAAAACAATATTATGATAGTAAAGATGCGTTAGGAGAAGATGTAATTAATGTACTAAAACAAGAAATAGATACTTTATATTCACTTGGAATCGATGTAATTCAATTTGATGAACCAGTGTTAACTGAAGTCGTTTTTTCTGAAGGGAAAACAAGATCATTTATGTGCGCAGCTTTATCTGAGAAAAAAGATCCAACAGAGGAATTAAAATTCGCTACAAAATTAATAAAATCTGTAATTTCTTATGCTAAAGACAAAGGTATATTAGTTTCTCTTCATGTCTGCAGAGGTAATTGGAGTAGAGATGAGAGCATCTTACTTACAGGACCTTACACTCCTCTTTTACCATTATTTGAAGAAACATTACCTAATATACTAACATTAGAGTTCTCAACTCCTCGTGCCGGAGAAATTTCATCATTACTTAGTAGCGATTTAATTAGAGAGAATTGTATACTCGGCCTTGGCGTAATGAATCCAAGAACAGATGAAATTGAATCTTTAGAGAATATCTTAAATCGAGTTGAGGAAGTTCTACGCTTTATTCCTAAAGAACAAATTTGGTTAAATCCTGATTGTGGATTTGCTACATTTGCTAACAGACCCGTTAGTACCATGGATATTATTGATAAGAAACTAGCACGACTTAATGAAGCAAAAAATACATTGAGGCAACTATATGACTAATTTATACGAATCAAATAATTACGATATCTCTTTTAGAGGAATATGGACAAATCATAATTTTAAACTCTATACAAATAATGATATTATTCCTGTCACTTCTGATATTAGCTTCGATGTAAATGCTGACTACAGAAGCAGTATAAACTATTTTGCTGCTTCTATCTTAGGTGGTATAGCTCATACTGTAGTTACTTCATGTAAAAGATCAAATATTGAAGTTGAAGAGTTAGAGGGAAAAATTCATTTATTATTAAAAAAATCCCTTTAACACTACTAAACGTTAAAGGATATAGCGAAGAACCTAAAATTGAAAAATGTGAAATCGCTTATTATATTTATGCAGATGCTGATGAAGATTTACTGTTAAAATTCTGTTATTCATCATTAAAGAATTCATTCATATATAACACACTAAAGAGTGCAACAAACTTTGAAATTAAATTCATTTTAATAGACTAAAAAAAGGAAAATCGAGATTACTCGATTTTCCTTTTAAAAATTAAATTAGATTTCTCTTCTTGTTCTTCTTCTTGGACGTGGGTACATTTCTTGTTCTACTTCATTTTTACCGTAACCACTTGTGAATGAGCTAGCTTCTGGTTGTGCTGGACGTTGTGCCAAGATATCTCTTTCTACACTTACTCCATCTTCTTCAAATCCAGTAGCAATAACAGTTACGATGATTTCATCAGTTTTTTCTAACTCTTCGTTAAATACTGTACCAAAAATCATGTTCACTTCGTCATCACTTGCTTCTTGAACGATACTTGCTGCTGCTTGAGCTTCAAATAAACTTAGTGATGGACCACCAGTAATATTTAATAATACTCCTTTAGCACCAACGATAGAAGTTTCTAATAATGGAGATGAAATAGCTTTTTTAGCAGCTTCGATAGCTCTGTTTTCACCTGAAGCTACTCCGATACCCATTAATGCAGAACCTTGATCAGCCATAATCGCTTTAACATCAGCAAAGTCAAGGTTAACAGTACCAGAAACGTTAATTAAGTCAGAAATACCTTGAACCCCTTGACGTAATACGTTATCAGCTTCAACGAATGCTTGCATCATTGGAGTAGATTTATCTACGATATCTAATAATCTATCGTTAGGAATAACGATAAGTGTATCTACAGCACCTTTAAGTGAGTTAATACCAGCTGTAGATTGTACTTGACGTTTTTTACCTTCAAAATTGAACGGACGAGTAACAACACCTACTGTTAATGCACCTAATTCTTTAGCAATACCTGCTACGATTGGAGCTGCACCTGTACCAGTTCCTCCTCCCATACCAGAAGTTACGAATACCATATCCGCACCTGCTAATGCTTCTTCAATTTTATCTTTAGTTTCTTCAGCAGCTTTACGCCCAACTTCTGGGTTAGCACCTGCTCCAAGACCTTTAGTTAATTTTTCTCCGATTTGAATTCTAACATCTGCTTTAGAGCGTCTTAAAGCTTGAGCATCTGTATTAACTGCGATAAACTCAACATTTTGAATTCCACTTTCTACCATTCGGTCAACGGCGTTACCACCACCGCCACCAACACCTACTACTTTAATTACTGCTGATTGATCAAATTCTTCAAACATTCTTTATTTCCTCCTGATTATTATTCAAAAAAACGAATTATACATTTTAGTTATTTTTATCAAAAAAGTTTTTATCTTCTTCTTTTTTCTCTTCTTCATAATAAGTTTCTTCTTCATGATTTTCCTCATGAGTTTCACTCATTACTGGAACTTCAACTTTTGAATTATTCACTGCAATTTCTTCTACTACAGAGACATTTTCAAATGTTGAATTTGTATTTTTTACTGTAGGTACTTCATCAGTTACTTGATAACCAAATAATGATTCAATTTTATAACTACTTGTTAATGTACCAACAACAACTGATAATTCTGGTGAATTAGCTCCTATAATTTTTGGTGAACCAATTCTAACGTTCATTTTTCTTAGCATATCTTTTGCTAAATCAAGAACACCAGGCATAAGAGTCGTTCCACCTGTTAATACAACATTCCCTTTTACTCTATTTATACCAGCTTTTCTCAATACATCGAATGAACGTAAAATAATTTCTTCTACAATTTCCTCTATGTAGTCAGCCAACTCTTTTTGAGTGTATGGCTCTTCATCTGGTTCTAGGTTATCTAAATCAATAATTACCTGTGGTGATGCTAAATCATAAAAAGCATGACCCTGAGTTACTTTGATCTCTTCTGCACGTTTTAATGGGACATTCAACACATCAGATATTGTACGTGTAATATCTTCACCAGCTAACTCTATTGATTGTGATAATTGAAGAATACCATCCTCAAAATAACTCACAGTCGTTAGTCCTGCTCCAATATCAATTATCACTGACCCATAATCTTTTTCTTCATCATTTAATAGTAATTCTCCTAATGAATGAGATGTACAAAAAGTTTCGTTACAATCTAATCTCAGGTTTTCAATACTTTTATATATTGTATGAAGATGAGTCTTAGAAGTTAAAACTCTATTTCCTGTTACTTCAAATGAATTATGAACAGTCATTCCTTTTGGTTTTCTAATATTTTCAATATCATCAAGACGATAGTAATCTGGAATTACTTGCACCACTTCTCTTTCTCGTGGTAATGGTAGTATTTTTGCTTCTTCAATTACTTCTTCGATATCTCTACCATCAATATCGTGTTTTGTATCAAATTTAATTTCCGCTACACTTTTTTTAATATGAGTGTGTATACTTGGAACTGCTACATATAATGATCTTATGTCCTTATTAGCTTCACTTTTCGCAATATCTATTGCTTTTTGAATATCTCTAGAGGCAGATTCTACATCAATAATGTTTCCTCGCTTAATAGACGTTGTTTTAACAACACCAACACCGAGTATATTCAATTTTTCATATACTACATCTGCTATAATCACTTTTATACTAGATGATCCTAGATCTATTGAAGTATACAATTGTGAACTCAAGTCAAACACTCCTTCCTTTTTAAAACTTTGTTATTATAATAAAATTGTAAATACACACATATTTTATTTACACATACTAAATTATAACATAAAAATTAAAAATATGAAAAACACCAAAAAAATTAAATTTTTATTAAAATATTTTCAATTTGTAATATAATAATTAAATTTTTTTATTTTTATATTATTTTTTTCACTAAAAAAAGCATCCAAAAATATAAAATTTTTGGATACTTTTTTTACTATTCATCTTTTCTTATTACTTGACGACTGCTGTTTGATATTCTTGTTATTAGCTAAATTACTATTCTTATTATTTGTAGTAGAATTTTTCAGATTTATTATTTTTGTTGTACTTTATCTTCTTTTTCTACATTATCTTTATCTTTATTTGATGAATCATCATTATTTAATCCTTGTCTTGATAGTAATTTTTTTATATTATCATTTCTAGTTTTTTCCGTTTTTAACGTTTCAAGATACGCACCATTTATTAAGTTTAAAGTAGTATTATTTTTTTGTCTTCAATATATTTAGATATTTCTTCGTAATAATTTAACTTATCCATGAAGTTTGCTCTTAAAAGCTTTTAACTTTTTGACCATCTTTCATATAAATTATTACTCTATCACTTTCATCATTTATTATTTCAGAAATTTGTAATCGAACTTCTTGTTTTAACTTGTTTAGATTTTTTTATACTTCCTCAAGTTTATTACTATCATTATTGAAATTTTTTCCAAAATAGGTAAATTATAATTATTTCTAATTTTTGCCAGAATATGGTTTTTCCATTTTCCATTATTATTTCTGTATTGCCATCATCTTTTTTTATTTGTGCTATAAAACTATACTCTTCTACATGTACTTTTTATTGATGATGGTAAAGTTGATTTTACTGTGACTGATTTAAAAATCTCAAATCTTGATTTTTATATTATTTTTGGATTTCATCATCCTTTTATCGACCATGTTCGAAGATCATTGTTAATGTTTCCTGCTTCAAGAATTTCTTCCTTTTGTAATTTGATTGTTACCTTCTACATCAATAGTTTTTAATTTCAAATAACTACTGAATAAAAGTACAGATACTCCTATTACAATTAAAAAAATAAAGTTACTATAAATAGAATTTCACGTCTCTTTTTTTCTTTTTTTATTTTTTTCTAATGAACTTCTTCTTTTTTTCATTGTTCATTTTTTACTAGTAACTTTTTATTTTTCTTGTTCATAGTTTTTTAGTCCTCTTGTATAATCTTCTTAAACGTTTCTATAAATTCATCTCCACGATCTTCAAAACATTTATATTGATCCCATGATGCACACGCTGGTGATAATAATATTGTATCACCCTCTGCTGCAAGTGTGTTAGCTAAAACAGTGGCATCATCTACTTTTATCGCCCTATGGCAATCAACTTTATTGTCAACAGCTAAATTATATAAAATTTCTTTACTTTCACCTACAACAACCATTGCCTTAATTCTTGGGAAATATGGAACTAATTCTTTAAAATCAATCCCTCTGTCTTTTCCACCACAAATAAGTATAATATTCTTTTCAAAACCTGAAAGTGCTGTAGTCGTCGCTACTGGATTCGTTGCTTTTGAATCATTGTAGTACTTAACTCCATTATGCTCACCTACATATTGTAATCTATGTTTTACTCCACTAAATGCATATAGTACTTCTTGAATAACTTCTACTTTTGCACCTTTAGTATATGAAATCACAGCTGCATTGATTGCATTTTCTACATTGTGCATGCCTGGTAATGAAAGCTTAGTTATATCAAATAACTCTACTCCATCGTATGTAACGATATTATTTTTTACAAATATGTTAGCTTCATTATTTTCTTTAGTATCATAGAAAAGAACATTAGAATGAATTGTTTCCAAATCATATTTTTCTTTTTCTTTAATGTTTAGAATAAGAATATCATCATTTGTTTGATTTTTTTATAAATATTTCTTTTTTTGCATTTCTATAATTTTTCAATATTCCCATGATAATCTAAATGACCCACACCTAGATTTGTTATAGCTGCAACAGATGGTTTAAAAATATTTTTGTCCCTTGTAATTGGAAAAGATGAAACTTCCGTAATTATTAAAGAGTTAGGGATGATTGTACGCAACTTCTATTGCTGGGTAACCAATATTTCCCGCTAAATAAACGTCTTTATTGGCTGCTTTTAATATATCAAAAGTCATCTGAGTAGTTGTAGTTTTACCATTTGTTCCTGTTATAGCTACCATATCGATATCAAACAATGTATTCGCTAACTCAATCTCAGTTATTATATCAATATTTTTTTCAATTGCTTTTTTTGTAAAAAAATTCTATTTCATATTTTTATTCCTGGATTTTTTTACAATTAAATCAATATTTTTCTAAAAAGTTCTAATGGATGACCTCCATCAATTACTTTAACTCCTAAATCCTTCAACTCAGCTGCTTTTTTTCATCCGTACTTAAATCATCATATGCATTTAAAGTAACATCATATCCAAGTTTGTTTAAGATTTTTTTGCAGTTGAATAACCACTTCTTGCAAATCCTAATACTAGTATTTTTTTCTTCTAAATTAATCATTTTTAAATAACCCCTATAAAGTATCCTATAGCTGATGATACCACTGCTATAGCAACAAAAAAATATACACAGTTTTTTTACTTCGCCATATCCTGATAACTCAAAATGGTGATGTAACGGTGACATTTTAAAAATTCTTTTACCTGTTTTTTTAAAGTATGCCACCTGAATAATTACAGATAAAGTTTCCAATATATAAACTAAACCTATAAATAAGAATGCTATCTCTTTATGTAAGACTACTGAAATCGCAGCTAAAATTCCACCTAAAGCTAAAGATCCAGTATCCCCCATAAAAGATTTTTTTGCTGGATTTTTATTAAATAATAAAAAAATCCTAAAAAGTGCTCCAACTATAGTCAGACAGAAAACTAATACAGGAAAATTATTTTCCTTGTATGCTAATAAAGCAAATGTACTAGTGGTAATAATTGTCACACTTGTTGCTAGACCATCTAAGCCATCAGTTAAATTAACCGCATTAGAAAATCCTGTTTGCCAAAAATACTAAGAAAGATCAGATATAAATATGAAATATTAAGATTATAATCTAAATCCTGGGATATGTATATAATTTATATCTTTATAAATAAATGAAACTAAGATATAAAAATATTACAGAAAATAGTATTTGTAGCATCAATTTTTTTCTTGGAGCAAGTCCATCATTTTTTTCTTCTTAACTACGATAAGCATATCATCTATATAACCAATAATTGAAAATGAAATAGTAGTATAGATGAATAAAAAAAGTAATACTGAATATTTTTTCACTGTCTAAAAAAACATTGCAACTACTAGTGAAATAACTATAGATACTATAAAAAGATATTCCTCCCATTGTTGGAGTACCTTTTTTTATGCATATGACTTTGTGGTCCCTTCTTCTCTGATTGCTTGTCCAAATTTTTAGAACATGTAAATATTTTTATTAATCTTGGTAGCATTAGTACTGTAAGAAAAAAATGCTACCAATAATAACGATATAGCAAATACTGTATCCGAATTACTCATTTCGTTCTCCTAACTAAATTTTTATTTTTTTATCTTATCCCCTTTTTTTCACAAATCTTTGAGGTGGAATAGATTGTTGTTTTACAAATCCATTACCTTCAATTTCAATATCTAAACCTGATAATTTCTCATAATTCAGTACATCAACTTTAGACCAGCCTATAAAATTAGGCATTAAAATATTTTTCATTTGAAACTAATAAAAATACTCTTTCATCTTGATTTTATTACATTGTCAGCTGATGGATATTGACCTATTATATTATTTCCAGCTCCTATTGTAATAATGTTTTTTTGTCTTTTTGTTGTAATTTAAGTATTGTTGAATCAACATTCTCGCCTACAACATTTTCCATTTGATAACTTTTTACTGTATCGTTATCATTAGATTTTTTTACATTTAAATAATTTAATGTATTTTCCATAATCGGTTTGAAAATCTCAGTTGCACCATACGCACTTCCTGATGTAACATCTTTTGTTGGTAATTTCATCCCAACATATAAAATAACCTGTGGATCTTCACTTGGTGCATAACCAATAAAGGAATGCATTACTTTGAATGGACTCTTGTAATATGTTCCTGTCTTAGGATCTACAACCTCAGCAGTCCCTGTTTTACCAGATGTACTATAATTTTCTAATGCGTATTTTCTCCCATTTTGAGCCCAAGGACCATTGACTACACCATATAATTCTTCTTTCATTATATCAGCTGTTTGTTTTGATATCGGATTTCCTACTACCGTTTTCTTACCAATATTAACATCTTTGTCCAATGTTTTATCATGAACTCGTTGTAAGAAGTACGGAGCTAGCATTTGTCCATCATTTAATATTGCCGTCTCTGCTTGAACCATTTGTATTGCTGTAACTGTACTACCTTGTCCAAATACGGTAGTTGAAGCTGATACTTTGTTATTAAATACTAATTCTCCCGTTGCTTCATTTCCATATAGTGAATTCGTACTTTTTCCAAACCCGAAACTTTCTAGGCCACTTTTTAGTTTTTCAGTTCCTAATTCATCTAAAAGTGTTAACATCAATGTATTTGAAGATTGTTGGAATCCATGTCGCTGAGTTATTGTTCCCCACCCAGTTTTATTCCAGTCAAAAATAGTAGCATCTTCCACTTTGTAAGAACCAGATTTATAATAACCTTCTGGTTTATAGATATTATTCTCAACCATAAGTGACATTGTGAAAGTTTTTAACGTTGAACCCGGTTCATATGCTGAATTGTAAAAAATATTCGACCAAGCACTTGAAAGATTCTCTTGAGTGTTTGGATTGAAAGCCGGAGTTTGTCCTATTCCTAATATCTCTCCTGTTTTAGGGCTAATAGCAATTGCAAATGCACTTTCTGGTTCGTATTTATCATGAATGTCTTTTAGTGTATTATCTATAAATCCTTGGATATTTTTATCAATCGTTAAATATATATCTGCTCCATCAACTGGTTTTATTTCTACTTTCGGAATATTAGAAACGACTTTCCCCCATGCATCTTTAGCATAAGTAATATGACCTTCTTTCCCTCTTAAATAGTAGTCAAAAGTTTTCTCAACCCCTAAGCGACCAGTAATTAAGTCACTGTCAGGTGAATTTTGAGCAAAACCTAAAAAGTTTCCAAGCATACTTCCATTTGGATAATATCTTTTTGTAGTTGCTATAAATTCAATACCTGGAAGTTTTAACTCTTCTATTTTTTTCTTATCTTCAACACTAATATCCTTTACCAGCTGTTCCAAATTCTACTTGATAAACACCTTTGTTTTATTAAGTATTTCTTTTTATCTTACTTTTTATCTAATTTTAATAAATTTTGATAATTCATCTGCTGTTTTATCTGCATCAATAACATGACGAGGGTTTGTATCATCCTCAGTTGCTTTATCGGATACTACTGCGACAATTTTGTAAGACTCAATATTATCAGCTAGTATATTTCCCATTTCTATCAAATATTTTTACCTCTATTTAGGCTGTAAACTACTGTCAATTTTATACTTTTTATCTGCTAACTCTGATAAGTTATGACCCCTAACCGTTCCAATTAGCATCATCTGTCCAATGTTTAATACTAATATCCATACAAAGAAAAAAACAAAAAAATTAGAAAAAAAATACAATTTTTTTGTTCTTTTCTCGAGAGATATAATCTTTTTCTTTCTAAACTTATTCTATCTTCCAAAAAAACTTTTAAAGTTAATATTTTTCTTAAAAAGTTTTTATCAATTATCTCACTACCTTTATACTATCTTTTTTTGAGTTTTTCATTCCTACTGTCTCAGCAATTTTTCTTTAACTCTTTCATAAGATGACAGATTGTTTATCATAACTTTTTGTTCATTGTTATTTTTTTGTTTTTCTGATATTACAATATCATTTTTTTGCTGAGCACTTCGTAGTGAATAAATCTCTCCTTTATAGTTTAACATAACTACGTTAGCAAGTAAAATAACTCCTACAAAAACTCCATAAGCTGTTTTTTTCCAAAAAGTTAAACTTTCACTTTTTCTTGTACTTTTTCTTACTCCATATTCTCTACTATATACCTTTAGTGTTGCCATTTAAACTTTCCTCCCCTCTATTTTATCTGAACTTCTGCCACTCTTAACTTTTGGCACTTCTAGATCTATTATTTTCTTCTAATTCAATATCACTAGGATATATAGGTTTTTCTCGTAATTACTTTTTAATTTAGATAAACTTTCTTCTGGCATAATTGGTAGATTTTTTTGGAATATCTTTTGCCTTTTGCATATGAATTAAATATTTGTTTACAAATTCTATCTTCTAGAGAATGGAATGTAATAACAGATATTCTTCCTCCTACACTAACAATTTCAATCGCTTGTTCAAGTGAATCTTCAAATACTGATAATTCATTATTTACCGCAATACGAATAGCTTGGAATACTCTTTTTAGCTGGATGTCCTCCAGTTCTTCTTTTTGCAGCAGGGATGGAATCTTTTTAATAATTTCTACTAATTCAAAAAGTAGTTTCAATAGGTTTTTGTTCTCGTTTTTTTCTCAATATTTCTCGCAATTTGTTTTGAAAAATTTTTCTTCTCCATAACGATAAAAATATTTTTAACCAAATCATGATAACTATATTCATTAACTACTTCATAGGCACTGATTTTTGCATCAGTATCCATTCTCATATCTAATTTTGTATCATAATTATAACTAAAACCTCTTTCAGGTGTATCTAGTTGCGGCGATGAAACTCCTAAATCGTATAATACACCATCAACTTCATGAACACCATGCTCTGCTAATTTTTCTTTTAAATTAACAAAGTTAGATTTAATAAAGACAACTTTATCACTGTACTCAGCTAATTTTTTTTTGGCATTTTCTAATGCTACATTGTCTTGATCGAAAGCATATAGTTTACCAGTTTTTAAACGTTTTAAAATCTCTAAGCTATGTCCTGCTCCTCCTAAGGTACAATCTACATAAATACCATCTTCTTTTATATTTAAGCCTTCTACAGCTTCATTTAATAATACACTATAATGTTTAAACATTTTCATCCATCCTAAAAAAATCAAAAATCTTCTAATTCTTCTGCTATTTCTTCTACGCTAGCTTCACTTTCAACAAGTAAGTCCTCCCAGCGATTTTTGTCCCAAATTTCTATCCTATTAGATAAACCATTTACCACATTCTTTATCCAAAAAAAGCATGTTCTATTAATGCGTTAGGAATGTTAATTCTTCCTTGTTTATCTATCTCAACTTCAGTGGCTCCAGAAAAAGAAGAAACGTTGGAAAGTACGAGCATTTTTTTCTTAGTGATAGGTAGTGATTTTATCTTACTTTCCACCTTTTGCCACTCTTGTAGTGAATAGCCAAATAAACAAGAGTCTAGACCTCTTGTAATAATAAATTTTTTTCACCTAGTTCATCTCTGAACTTAATTGGAATACTAAGCCTTCCTTTGGCATCCATTTTTATTATTGTATTGACCAATAAACACTACTTCTCACCACCTTACCTTTATAATTTACCACATTTCCCCACTTTTTTTCCACTAATTTCTAAAAAAAAATGAATTTTTTTGAATTTTTTTACCAAAAAATACCAAGTATTTATAAAATAAAAAAATTTTATAAATACTTGGTTTATTTAATTATAATATTCTCTTTCATTTTCACCATCTAAAAAAAGTGAGAAGAACATAACGAATGTATTCTTTCTACAATCCTTAAAGCTTTCGTTCTATCTACTGTTGTTTTACCATTTGATAGTAACTCTGCTAGATCATCTATGCTTAAGTTAGAAGAGAAAAAAATGTTGGTAACTTTTCAGCTTCTCTGTGATTAATAATTGGTCCTAATATTTCATCACGTATAAATTCTGTAATGTTTTTCAGCACCTATATCATCTATTATTAGTATCTCTTCATCTCTAATTAAATCAATATATAAATCATAACTATTATTACTAATTTTTAGATTTAATCTTTCTAATAAATTCTGGATAATATAAAATCGCAGGTTCTTTTCCCATTTTTGTTTAAAAATAATTGTAAATAGACCCCATTAAGTAGGTTTTTTTCCAGTTCCTGTAGGTCCATAAACATAGGCACCTCTTGTAGATTGTTTAGACATAATATTTTTACATATTTTTTTATTATTTCTGTTGCTAGAATACCTTTTTCTCTATTTCTCGATAAATTCTCAAAAGTATATGTTAAAACTCTTTTTGGTATAAATTCTGTTTTTAATCTTATTTGATGTTTTTTTGAATTCGCTACTTTTTTTGTTTATATTCTTCAGTCTCTTCATATAAAATATTGACTTCTTCATTCATATAAACTAATTTTGGTTTATGTTCTATATTTCAATAATTTATCTTTTGAAATATAAAATTGATAGAACTTTTTCAAGATTATTTTTCTATATCAATTTTTGAAAAATTATTATCACGAATAAATTTAATTATTTCAGTATCGTTTAGTACTCTTTTCTGACATAAACTTCTTAAATGAGTCTTGTGTATTACTAGCTACAATATTAGATAATTTCTTCACTACACATCCCTCTTATTATTTAATTCTTGCATCATTTTTATTATATGCATCTTCGTCTTCTTTTTGTAACAACTCTATCTTCTATTTTCTTCGCACCATTGAAATTACTTTGACGACTTTTGTAAATATTCAGGAAACGGTGCATAATTTCCTTTTTTTCACGCTTGTATAATTTGTTTGTTTTCTAGAAACTTTTTTTAGTATTAGTAATATTATTTTTGTTTATAATTTCGATTATTTCTAACAAAAATCAATTGCATCCTTTGCACCTAAAAAGTTTTTTTGCGCACTCCAAGAACTGGCTATCTTATCAATATAATTAATATGCGGAATTGAGTTTTTTTACCTGTTTGATTAATAGAATATTCTAATAAAATATTCAATACTCCAGTTGGAAAAATTATATTTACTTTGTAGGTCACTTATATTTTTTTAGCATCTATGTTAGATACGACTATGCCTTTTTTTGTTTATTAAGAAAAGTTATAAAGTTTGTATTATCTACTTCTTTAATAAACAAATCTTCCTCAGTTTCATGTTTATCTTTTGTACTACTAAGATTTTTTTATTCACCATACGTTCTAATGTTGGAACTTCTTGCTTTCTAACATTAACATTTAATTGAATAATATAATCCGTTAATATATTAATATTGATTTCACTCGCACCATTAGAAATTTCTACTGATTTTTTTCAATAGCTTTTCGCCATGTCTTGTGGATCCATCTTATAAATATGTGCTAGACCTAAAATTTTTATTTTTTTATATCGTCATTAGATATGACATCAGTTAGATAACTATTTGCTAAATAATAATTTAATTTATCAAAATCAAAATAATACTCATCAAAATTAGGTCCTGATAATTTTTTTATTTGATAAGTAATCAAAACTAAAAATCATTCAGGTTTTTCTAAATGAAATACATCAGAAAAATTTTTGCTGTAATTTCTTCAAAAACTTCTAAAGCTAACTTTATCAAATGAATAATAGTTAACTATTTCTTTATATTCACTACTTCCTAAAGTATTCTCTAATAATTGAGCTAATACTGGTGTATTAAAAAAAGTTGTGAAATCTAATGCTTCTTTAATTTTATAGACAAATTGCCCAACACCTGCATTATCAATATAAAAAGATTGAATTAATCCCATTGCTTCTAATTTTTTTCTTGCTACCATAAATTTATGATTTGATAAACCAAGATTATCTAAAAATATCATAATGTAAATAATTCTTAGAAAGATTTTTTTATCACTAAGCATCTTAGTGCCTAAAAACTGATATAAACTTATAGCATCATTCCCTAATAAAGGAAGATACAATAAATTTAATTCTTTAGTACGTTTTAGAGATATCATAATCATTATATACACAATAAAAAAATCTTTTTTTCTGAGAAAGTATTATTCATTTTTTATCATCCATTACTTCTATAATAATTTGAGTATACTCTAAAGCATAAATAAAATCTTGATTATAGTCATACTTAATCTTATCATCATTTCTTAAAGGAGCGAAGAACGATTTTCACTAAAATTGGGTATATATTATCTAATAATAATTTAGCATTGTCATTTTCATAAAGAGCCCTTAAAAAGTTAAAAAAACTTTATAAACACATTCTAAAAATTCTTCTTTTTGAAGGTGTATTAATATTAGTATAACTCTCTATTTTTTTGTTGAGAAACTTAGTATATTTTTTTCTTATCATTTTTTTGCAACAAATGTTCTTAAATCATCGATAAGTTCATACATATAGTTGAAAAAAATGATTCAAAAATCTTCTAAATACTCATTATTAATAATTTTAGATTCATTTTTGTAAAAGTAATTTATTAATGTTATAATCAGTAACAAATAAATATATTTTTATAAAGATCCGAAAACTCTACATCGCTAAGTTTTTTTGATAATCATGAACTATAGAATTTAAGCTCTTACCTTCTTTATAAATATTATATAGAGTATTTAACCAAATAAACTCTTCTAATTTTTTTATTATTAATTAATGTGATTAAATAGTTATTAAAATTGTACTCTTTTTTTCATCTTCAAAAAAAGAATAGCTGTTCTACTTTCTATTCTTGTAAGTATTAAATTAAACTCTTTTTTCAACATCTTCACTATAACTACTTTTCATCAAAATCTGGTTTTTAGTTCAGCTTTTACACGTCTAAACTCATCGCTACTATTATCAAGATTATCAATTCTTTCTTGATAAATTTCATTGTATCCTGGTTTTTTTGTGAGTGATAATAAGTTTCTATAGCTTTATTAAATTCTAAAACTTTACCTAAAAATTTTTAATATAAGCAACTTTTATATTTTTTTATTATCTGAAATATTATTAATTAATTTTTAATGCTTTTTAATATATCTTTTTTTATTTTCACTTTGTAAGCACTAATGTCTTTTTCATCCTCTAAATAAAACATTCCCAAACCCTCCAATAATATATTACTATATAATAATACTCTATTTTGTTAAGAAAATCAAAATATATGAAATAAAGTATAAAAAAAGAACCTTCCGAAAGGAAGGCTCTCACTGCTGCCTGGCAACGTTCTAGTCTCACAGGGCGTAAGCCCAACTACATTCGACGCTAAAGAGCTTAACTTCTGTGTTCGGTATGGGTACAGGTGTGTCCTCTTCGCTATCGCCACCAGACGAAAACTTCATATACATATTATATCATCTATTCTCTATTTGTCAACAGTTACTTTTAAAGAACTTTCACTTGATTAAGTCCTCGACCTATTAGTATTAGTCAGCTGAACACGTTACCGTGCTTACACTCCTAACCTATTCTCCTTGTCGTCTTCAAGGGGTCTTAATATCCGTGGGAAATCTCATCTCGAGGGGGGCTTCATGCTTAGATGCTTTCAGCTCTTATCCCTTCCGTATTTAGCTACCCAGCTATGCCACTGGCGTGACAACTGGTACACCATTGATACGTCCATCCCGGTCCTCTCGTACTAAGGACAGCTCCTCTCAAATTTCCTACGCCCACGACGGATAGGGACCGAACTGTCTCACGACGTTCTGAACCCAGCTCGCGTACCGCTTTAATGGGCGAACAGCCCAACCCCTTGGGACCGACTACAGCCCCAGGATGCGATGAGCCGACATCGAGGTGCCAAACCTCCCCGTCGATGTGGACTCTTGGGGGAGATAAGCCTGTTATCCCCAGGGTAGCTTTTATCCGTTGAGCGATGGCCCTTCCATGCGGAACCACCGGATCACTAAGTCCTGCTTTCGCACCTGCTCGACTTGTAAGTCTCACAGTCAAGCTCCCTTGTGCCTTTACACTCTGCAAATGATTTCCAACCATTCTGAGGGAACCTTTGAACGCCTCCGTTACTCTTTGGGAGGCGACCGCCCCAGTCAAACTGCCCACCTGACACTGTCTCCCGGTCTTCTACGCCGAGGGTTAGAATTTCAATACAGCAAGGGTAGTATCCCAACAACGCCTCCTCATACACTGGCGTGCATGATTCTTAGGCTCCTACCTATCCTGTACATACTGCATCAAAATTCAATATCAAGCTACAGTAAAGCTCCATGGGGTCTTTCCGTCCTGTCGCGGGTAACCTGCATCTTCACAGGTACTATGATTTCACCGAGTCCATCGTTGAGACAGTGCCCAAATCGTTACGCCTTTCGTGCGGGTCGGAACTTACCCGACAAGGAATTTCGCTACCTTAGGACCGTTATAGTTACGGCCGCCGTTTACTGGGGCTTCAATTCATACCTTCGGATTACTCCTAAGCACTCCTCTTAACCTTCCAGCACCGGGCAGGCGTCAGCCCCTATACTTCACCTTTGCGGTTTTGCAGAGACCTGTGTTTTTTTGTTAAACAGTCGCTTGGGCCTATTCACTGCGGCCTACTCTCGTAGGCACCCCTTCTCCCGAAGTTACGGGGTCATTTTGCCGAGTTCCTTAACGATGGTTCTCTCGCTCACCTTAGAATTCTCTTCCCAACTACCTGTGTCGGTTTGCGGTACGGGCACCTCTTATCTCGATAGCGGCTTTTCTTGAGAGTTTGGCTTCATTGACTTCGCTACTTTATTTCGCTCCCCATCACACTTCAGTCTTATGAGCAGCGGATTTGCCTACTACTCAACCTTTGTGCTTAGACGTCCTATTCCATCAGGACGATCAATTAGCCTCCTCTGTCCCCACTTCTCTCAAATGATATTTGGTGGTACAGGAATTTCTACCTGTTGTCCATCGGCTTCACCATTCGGCTTCACCTTAGGTCCCGACTTACCCAGAGCGGACGAGCCTTCCTCTGGAAACCTTAGTCATTCGGTGGATAGGATTCTCACCTATCTTTCGCTACTCACACCGGCATTCTCACTTCTAACCTCTCCACCTCGCCTTACAGCTCAGCTTCTATGATGTTAGAACGCTCTCCTACCATATAACATTAGTTATATCCGCAGCTTCGGTTGTATGTTTAGCCCCGGTACATTTTCGGCGCGATGTCACTCGACCAGTGAGCTATTACGCACTCTTTAAATGGTGGCTGCTTCTAAGCCAACATCCTGGTTGTCTGTGCATCATCACATCCTTTTCCACTTAACATACAATTTGGGACCTTAGCTGGCGGTCTGGGCTGTTTCCCTTTCGACTACGAACCTTATCACCCGCAGTCTGACTCCCGTTGATATTTATCTGGCATTCGGAGTTTGTCTGAATTCGGTAACCCGGGATGGGCCCCTAGTCCAAACAGTGCTCTACCTCCAGTAAACTCACAACGAGGCTAGCCCTAAAAGCTATTTCGGAGAGAACCAGCTATTTCCAAGTTCGATTGGAATTTCTCCGCTACCCACAGCTCATCCAAACACTTTTCAACGTGTCCTGGTTCGGTCCTCCATTCAGTGTTACCTAAACTTCAACCTGGCCATGGGTAGATCACTTGGTTTCGGGTCTACTCCATCATACTATTTCGCCCTATTAAGACTCGCTTTCGCTTCGGCTCCATGTCTTCCACTTAACCTCGCATGATAAAGTAACTCGCCGGTTCATTCTACAAAAGGCACGCCATCACCCTCAAGGGGCTCTGACTACTTGTAAGCACACGGTTTCAGGTTCTCTTTCACTCCCCTCCCGGGGTTCTTTTCACCTTTCCCTCACGGTACTGGTTCACTATCGGTCACTAGGTAGTATTTAGCCTTACCAGATGGTCCTGGTAGATTCCGACGGAATTCCTCGTGTTCCGCCGTACTCAGGTGCTCTCTCACGCCAACTTAGCATTTCGTATACAGGACTTTTACCTTCTACGGTCTAACTTTCCAGCTAGTTCTACTATACTTTATCATACGCTTTGTTGAGAGTCCTACAACCCCAATATGCAAGCACATTGGTTTGGGCTCTTTTCCTTTTCGCTCGCCGCTACTCAGGAAATCGATTTTTTTCTTTCTCTTCCTACAGGTACTTAGATGTTTCAGTTCCCTGCGTTACCTCGCTTTCGCGTACCGCCCTTTTTAAAAGCGGTGGGTTCCCCATTCGGATATCTACGGCTCTTTGCTTACTTACAGCTCCCCGTAGCATTTCGTCGTTTGTCACGTCCTTCTTCGGGCTCCTAGTGCCAAGGCATCCTCCGTGCGCCCTTTACTACTTAATCGTGTGTAGCTTTTTACGCTTCGTTCTTTTTCCTTGAACTCTTTGTGAATAAGTTTTTTTACAACTTACTTACTTTTTTTCTCGGTTTTTGTAAATCTGTTTCTTTTTACTTTATAGAAAATTATTTTTTTGATCTAATATATATATTCAGTTTTCATTGTGCTTGAGTGTTTTGAACACTCAAAACTAAACGAATTATCAACGTATTCCTTATCCTTAGAAAGGAGGTGATCCAGCCGCACCTTCCGATACGGCTACCTTGTTACGACTTCACCCCAATCATCTGTCCCACCGTGACCGGCTCCCTCCTAAAAGGTTAGGCCACCGTCTTCGGGTGTTACAAACTCTCGTGGTGTGACGGGCGGTGTGTACAAGACCCGGGAACGTATTCACCGCGACATTCTGATTCGCGATTACTAGCGATTCCAGCTTCATGTAGTCGAGTTGCAGACTACAATCCGAACTGAGAATAGTTTTGTGAGGTTTGCTTACTCTCGCGAGCTCGCTTCTCTTTGTTCCTATCCATTGTAGCACGTGTGTAGCCCAAGTCATAAGGGGCATGATGATTTGACGTCATCCCCACCTTCCTCCAGTTTATCACTGGCAGTCTATCTAGAGTCCCCATCTTACTGCTGGCAACTAGATATAAGGGTTGCGCTCGTTGCGGGACTTAACCCAACATCTCACGACACGAGCTGACGACAACCATGCACCACCTGTATCTGTGTCTAACCAAAGGTCAGAACAACACAATCTCTTGTGTCCTCACAGTATGTCAAGACTTGGTAAGGTTCTTCGCGTTGCTTCGAATTAAACCACATGCTCCACCGCTTGTGCGGGTCCCCGTCAATTCCTTTTGAGTTTCAACCTTGCGGTCGTACTCCCCAGGCGGAGTGCTTAATGCGTTAGCTGCAGCACTGATCTCTTATGAGACCAACACTTAGCACTCATCGTTTTACGGCGTGGACTACCAGGGTATCTAATCCTGTTTGCTCCCCACGCTTTCGCGCCTCAGTGTCAGTTACAGGCCAAAAAGCCGCCTTCGCCACTGGTGTTCCTCCTAATCTCTACGCATTTCACCGCTACACTAGGAATTCCACTTTTCTCTCCTGCACTCAAGTTTAACAGTTTCCAATGACCCTCCACGGTTGAGCCGTGGGCTTTCACATCAGACTTATTAAACCACCTGCGCGCGCTTTACGCCCAATAATTCCGGACAACGCTTGCCACCTACGTATTACCGCGGCTGCTGGCACGTAGTTAGCCGTGGCTTTCTGGTTAGGTACCGTCTCTACTGTGTATAGTTACTACACAATCATTCTTCCCTAACAACAGAGCTTTACGAACCGAAATCCTTCTTCACTCACGCGGCGTTGCTCCGTCAGGCTTTTCGCCCATTGCGGAAGATTCCCTACTGCTGCCTCCCGTAGGAGTCTGGGCCGTGTCTCAGTCCCAGTGTGGCCGATCACCCTCTCAGGTCGGCTATGCATCGTCGCCTTGGTAGGCCTTTACCCCACCAACTAGCTAATGCACCGCAAAGCCATCTCATAGTGTTAGCAAAACCAACTTTTCAAACATCAACCATGCAGTTAATGCTGTTATCCGGTATTAGCTATCGTTTCCAATAGTTGTCCCAGTCTATGAGGCAGGTTCTTTACGTGTTACTCACCCGTTCGCCGCTAAGTTTTTCCGGTGCAAGCACCAGAAAAACTTCGCTCGACTTGCATGTATTAGGCACGCCGCCAGCGTTCGTCCTGAGCCAGGATCAAACTCTCCAAATAAATTTGTTAGCTTGATTAGCTCAATAAAAAGTTTTATAGTTTCTTTTTAAAACTGTCCTTTTTGGAATTAACGTTGACTTAATTCGTTTAGTTTTTCAATGTTCAAATCGTTGCAATTAACAACTTTTTATATTTTAACATTTTTTAAAATTTCTTTGTCAAGTCTTTTTTTAAAACTTTTTTTAAAAATATTTTTTTCATCTTCATCAGAAGACTTTTATTATTCTATCATTTCTTCGAATGTTTGTCAAGAAGTTTTTTTATAATTTCTTAACATTTAACATTTTTGAAATGTTTAATTGTTCGTCTTCTTCATGAGAAGACTTTTTATTATTCTATCATTTATTTTATATATTGTCAACATTATTTTTCATACTTTTTTTCATCTTTTTTTCAATATTTTCTTTCTATTTTACTATTTACAATCAATTTCTATTGAGATATTATATATATAACATAGAATAAGGAGGATTTTTTATGATTACTTTTTAAAGAACCTGTTGATGTTTTATTTCAACAAATAGAAGATTATAAAAATGAGTTTATTTTAAACAATGAAACAATTCACGGTGCAGCCAACTTAACAGATTTATCTACTAATGAATGGGTAAAGTTTGTTGAAAATACTAAGTATAAAGCAACAGTCACTCCTGGGTTTGTTACCGCACATACTTTTTTTGCTGTTGACGATACTGATAAGATTGTTGGAGTAATTAATGCTAGACATGAGTTAAATGACTATTTATTAAACTTAGGCGGACATATTGGTTATAGCGTTAGAAAATCTGAACGACAAAAAGGATATGCTAAGGCTATGTTATCTTATACTTTAGATTTTTTATTTTCACTTGGTCTTGAAAAAGTTTTGATTACTTGTGATAAAAAGAATATTGCCTCTAAACGTACTATAGAATCATGTGGTGGTATTTTAGAAAACGAGGTAATAGATGAATCTAGAATTACACTAAGATATTGGATATATAAAAAATAAGGTTAGGTTGGAATTTAATCCAACTTAACCTTTCTATTTCATTTCAACTACAGTAGCTCCCATTCCACCTTCGTTTTACCCTCCGCTTCTATAGCTAGCTACATATCTATTATTTTTAAGATATTCTCCTATATTTTTACGAAGTATGCCTGAACCTAGCCCATGGATAATAGTAAACGTATCGTACCCTTGAAGTATTACTTTATCCATATAATTTTCAATTTCCCTTATAGCTTCTTCTGTATTTAAACCTATTACATTAATATCGATACCCACTTTTTTACTACTTACATTGCTAGTACTAACATATCTAGTAGCTACTTCAGGCTCACTATCTATTTTTTTCTTACTTCTTTTTTTCTTAATATTTAATTTCATAGCTCCCATTTTTTTATCTGCAGGGTATTCCCAGAAATTTCTAAAAACCGTAGCTCTTTGATTATAACTTAATACTAATACATCATCTCCAACTCTAATCTCACTACTAGCAAACTTAGGTTGGTTTTCTAATTTTTCTTTGTAATCTTATATTATTCTTACTCTTGTCCATAGAATGAAGCAATTCATTAACTTCATGTTGTTTTTAAAGAGGTATTATCCTTAAACTCTTTATAAATTTCAAGCATTTCTTCTTTTTTTCTTCGATTTCTCTATTAAGTTCTATACTTAAATCATTATATAAACTTTCTTTTATATTCTTCATATTTCTGTAGATTAGTATCAAGAGTTTGTTTTTACCTCATCTATTTCATCTAATGTTCTATTTATATACTCTAATTTATAATCATATTCTCTAATACTTTCAGAAAGTTTATCGATAAATAAATTATTTTTCTTTTTGTATTTACTTCTAATAAGGAACTTGCTTCGTCTATAATTGATTGTTCTAATCCTAACTTAGCTGATATATTAATTGCATTAGACTTTCCTGGTAAACCCTATAATAAATCTATAAGTTGGCTTTTAGTTTTTTTCAAAATCAAATTCCATTGATGAATTTTTTTATAATACTCTGATTCAAAACAATAGTTCTTTTATTTCTGGATAGTGAGTTGTGCATAACATAGTTGCATTTAAATCTTTTGAATTTTTTTCTAATAATGCAATTGAAAGAACAGCCCCTTCACTTGGATCAGTCCCTGAACATAACTCATCTAATAGAATAATGACTCTTATTATTTGTTTTATTTAGTATATCAATAATATTAGTCATATGTGATGAAAAAGTAGATAAGTTATTTTCTATAGATTGTTCATCCCCTACATCTACAAATACATCCTCAAAAAACCCTACCGTCGATTCTTCTAATGCAGGAATATAAAATCCTAAATGTGATAGAAATACACATAATCCAACTGTTTTTAAGATTACAGTTTTACCTCCCGTATTAGGTCCTGTAATAATCAGTGAATTCCCCTTTATTATCAAGTGATATGTCATTTTTACTACAACATCTTTATCGATTAAAGGATTGAATGCTTTTTTTCAAATTTATCTCTTGTGAGTTTACAATGTTTTGTTTATTAAATCCTTTCCTTGCACAGAAGTTCATTTTTGAAAATATAAACTCTATTTGAGAAAAGTTCCAAAGAGAATTTATAAGTTCATCTGCTTTTACCTTTAATCACTTCAGAAGCTTCTTTTAAAATTCTAAGAATTTCTTCTTTTTTTCTTTACGTTTTTAGTATACCTATTTCATTATTAATTTCAACATTTTTCTTTTTGGTTCGACGTAAAAACGTATTACCTGATGCACTTTCATCATGAATAATTCCACCAAAAGTCATTTTTTTATATTCAGGGTTTTTACTAAAATAACATCACGTTCATTTCTTTTTTGTTACAATCGCTTCTGTCAGTTTTTTTACATTTGAACGTAGAATATTTTTTTAATATCTGATCACTCTTATTTTTTTAACTTAGAAATGTTTACTTTTGATATTTTTTCAGTTCTAATGAAGCGTCCGGTCTTATATAACCCATCTTCATCAATAATTCTATCTAAAGTATCTTTCTAAATCACTAAAAATCATCTAATTTAACTACATATTTTGTTAAACTTGGATAATTAGAGTGTTCTTGTAATTTAATATTTTCAAATCTTTTTGAAAAATCTATCATAAGTTATAATATTTCTTAATATATAGAAAAGTTCCTTTTCTGAAAGTACACTATCAATTTTAGCTTTTTTTAACACTTGAATTATAATCAAATATCTTTAGTTTAAATTCATTCGGATACTTTCTAAGAAGATCATATCCCTCTTCATTTCTCCTTATGTACTTCCACTAACTTCTCATAATCTTTTATATATTCTAAATTCTTTATTTTTTTCATATGATAGTTCTGAAAAACAATATTTTTTTCTATATCTTTCAAAAACCAAATCTAAATTAAGTTTCTTTTGAGTAATTTTTATTCAAACTAATCTCACTCCTTATTTTCTCTTAAATACAATATCTATTTTAATAACATCAACTATTATACACTAAATAGAAGTATTAAACAATTTCTTTCAATTAAAAATCATATTGTTACTCACATAATAGAAAAAAATTCGGAGGTCTTAGGACCTCCGAATCTAATATTATTTATTAAAGAATAAACTAATAAACTGTTTTGATAATATTGGTGTTTTTGTATTATGTAGTCAGGTAATACCGAGTCTTTGAATATTGCAATTTTTCCAATCTGGAGTCGGCAGTACTGTAACTAAATATAATACTACAAATACTATTAGATAAATTTCTAGAAAACCCTAATATAGCACCTAAATATCTATCTGTTATTTTTTTATTAAAGGTAATTTTTCTCACTATACCAAGAGTTTGAGCTAATATTTGTATTATTAATCGAATAACAATAAATAATACAATAAATGAGACTATACGATAATAAGCTGTTGGAATATTTAATCCTTTGTATATTCCTTCTAGACCTTCTGTTACGTCAGTCGGTATCGGAATCATACTAGTAAATAAATATGCTAATCTTGAACTAAACAGCATTGATAAAACATATCCTATTATGATAGTTCCTAAATAAAAAAATTTGCATGATTAGTCCACGTTTGTATCCTAAATACGCACCTGCAACTAATAATAATGCAATAATTATATCAACCATTTTTTTCTCCTTTCAATCATAATCTTATATTGTTCTAACATCTTATGATTAATATATAAATATTTTACTCTATTAACTTTTAAAGTAGCATTAATCTGTTTTAGACTAATGCTACTTTTTTTAATTTAACATCTAATTATTATTCAACTCCGATAATATATGGATATACTGGTTGACCTGATTCAATAAGTTCTACTTCTACATCAGGATATTTTTTTCTTCGATTAATTGCTCTAAGAAATCAGTATACTCTTCTGTACTTTCTTCACCTAAGTAAAGTGTAACAATTTCTGTATCTTCATCGATTGATTTTTTTCTAATAATTCTTCTAAGACTGTATTTAGTGATAAATTAGAAACTACGATTTTTCCATTTCTAATTCCCATGAATTCATCTTTTTTAATTTCAACACCTTCGATGTTAGTATCACGGACAGCATGAGTTACTTCAAGAGTACTTACCGTTGATAAAACTTCTTGCATATTTGCAAAGTTTTCTTCAGGAGCAACTTGAGGGTTAAATACCATAACCGCAGCTAGACCTTGAGGTGCTGTTTTACTTTCAATAACAAAAACATTTTCCTCTGCTAACTCAGCAGCTTGCTTAGCTGCAAGTTGGATATTTTTATTGTTAGGGAAAATAAAGATGTTTTTAGCGTTAACTTCTTTAATTGCTTTCATTATATCTTCTGTTGATGGATTCATAGTTTGTCCACCTTCTACGATATAATCAACTCCCATAGAAGTTAATACTTTGCTTAATCCAGCTCCCATAGAGATAGAAATCATAGCTTGTTCTTTAAGTTCTTTTGGAGCAGTCGCTTGTTTAGCTTCTTGTTTTCTAAGAACTTCACGGTGTTGTTCTCTCATGTTGTCAGATTTAATTTTAATAAGTTCACCGTATTGTTGACCGTAATTGAACACTTCTCCTGGAGTTTCAGTATGAACGTGAATTTTTACATACTCACTATCTGAGATAACTAGTAGTGAATCTCCAAATTTACTCATGTCCGCACAGAATTTATCTTCATCAAATTCTTTTTTCTCTTTATCAAGACGAACTGTGAACTCAGTACAGAATCCATATACTATATCTTCTGGGCTCATGAAGTCCATATCATGATCATCTTCAAATTGCATATCAACAACATTTGTTTCTACAGATTCTAATCCTTCAATTTTCTCACCTTTAAGCGCTGCAACGAAACCTTGATATACGCAAACAAGCCCTTGACCTCCTGAGTCTACTACCCCAACTTCTTTTAGAATTGGTAATAAATCTGGAGTTCTTTTTAGTGAAGCTTGAGATTCAGCGTAAATAGCTTCCATTACTTCAACTACAGAATCAGTATTTTCCGCTGCTTTAAGTCCAGCTTCAGCAGCTTCACGAGCTACTGTTAAAATAGTTCCTTCTACTGGCTTAATAATTGCTTTATAAGCAATACTTACACCATTTTGGATAGCTTCAGCAAACTCTTTTGCATCGATTTCTTTTTTATCAGCTATATATTGAGACATTCCTCTAAATAGTTGAGAAAGGATAACACCTGAGTTTCCACGTGCTCCCATTAATAATCCTTTAGAAAAAGATTTTTCCTAATTCACCGATGTTTTTCTACAACATTAGCAGCTGTTTCTTTTTGCACCCTGATGACATTGAAAGGTTCATATTTGTTCCCTGTATCACCATCTGGTACAGGAAAAAAACGTTCAATGAGTTTATTTTTTTCTGCATTTCTTAGCTAAATTTCTTAGATCCTAAGTCGATCATTTCAGCTAAAAACAGAGTCCGTTAATTTTTCTCCACTATCTTTCCTCCTATTTATTTACCTTGATGCCTTGAATATAAATGTTGATTTCATTTACTTTAACACCTAGCGTTTTTTTCTATTTGATATTTAACTGAAGACTGAACATTGTTTGCTATTTCTGAAATTTTTAGTTCCATACATAACTATGATATATAAATCAATTACAAGTTTTTTTCTTCATCTTTTTTACTACTATTCCTTTTGCGTAATTTTTCTTTTACGTAAAATTTCTGTAATTCCATCTTTAACTTGATTTTTTTACTAGCCATTCCTATGATTCCGTAACAACTCACAGCTGCTCCACCCTAGCTACTGATGCGATAACATCATCACTAATAGAAACATGACCATATTCATTATTAATTTCTAATGACATATCTTTTTCCTCCTATTTTAAAAAAATAGTCAAATGAACATACGAACTATTATACCTTTTTTTAACAGAAAAAAATACAAGTGAAAACATTGATAATTCTTTACTTAGAGCCTTTTTAGCATCCCTTTTATATTGCTAATATTATTTATTATTATTAATAAATTCCTTTAGAATGAATCATTAATGTAATAATATCACAAACTGGTGTAGGAATAGTATGAATTTTTCCAAGTCTTGAAATTTCACCATTAAGATAATCAATTTCTGTTAAGCGTCCATTCTTCATATCTTGATATAACGATGGATAATGTGCACCTGCAGTCTCAAGAGGGAACAAGTTTTTAATATTTTCCTCTATGACATCTTGTTTTACATCAATACCTTCTGCTTTCCCTACTGCACTTACTTCATTTAAAACGGCTCTAGTTAATTCTAAATTTTTTTATCAAAACTTCCATATTGATTAATATTACAATCAATTAATGTACAATATGTGTTTAGTACACAGTTTAATCCAGCTTTATGCCAAATTGATTGGAACGTATCATTCGAATATTTAATATTTAACCCAGCATTATTTAGTCTAGCTACCAATTCTAAGGTTTTCTCTAAATTAATTTCTTTCACTTGTTTTAATTCAATTTTTCCTGTTCCATGAGCATTCAATACTCCAGGTCCAGCAAGACCACTAGTCCATACTGTTACTCCAATAAGGATATTTTCTTCTTTTATATAATCTTTTAATGTCTGAACATGCCCAAGACCATTTAAAATACAAATAATCTTAGTATCTTCATGGAACAGATGTTTCACTTGCTCTAACATTGGTCTTAATTGCATAGATTTTGTCGCAACAAAAACTACATCAAACTTACCATTTACTTGATCAGGTCTATATGTTTGGAATATAATAATTTCCTAAATCTTTATCATCTATGATAACTTTTTAATCCTTTATTTTTGAATATTTTTCAACATGTTCTTCCCAAGAATCAATAAAAAGTTACATCCTCATTATTTTTTTAAATAACATATATCCCTAATCTGGAACCCAATGCTCCCAGCACCTGCAAATAATATTTTCATAATTGTTCTCCTTAGTATTTTATATTCTACACTAATTTTTATAACTATATTAACGCTTTGTCAACGCTAGCTATACATCTTATTTACACAAAAAAACGATATTCGAAATATATCGAATATCGCTTAATCTATTATAGGTTTTCTGGTTTATATGCATCTTTTGAATATAATTTCAGTACGTCAGAATAAAATCTATCTGCTAAAAATGCAACTGTAAATGGAATTACAAAGAATGCTAATAATACTGGTAATAAATTACCGTTATTCATTGCATATGATTTAGATGGCCCGATTAAACCGATAATACCAAATCCTGCACTCTCGTGAGTTCCTAGAATTTTTAGGAAATATCCTGAAAGTCCTGTAACTGCTGCTGTTGTTAAAATTGTTAACAATAACTGTGGTTTACGTGCACAGTTTGGCATCATAAGCTTGATTGCTCCTAAGATAATAGCCACACTTGCACCTTTACTTTTCGCTCTATATGTACCAATAGCTAAAACTGCTGCTGCTGAAACTAATCCTAATGTTGCAGCTCCTGCTCCTACATAGTTTTCATTAGAAAATAGTATTAATCCCATCGCTACTGTAGAAACTGGTGTAACAATTAAGAATGAAAATGTCATTGTTATTAATATACACATTAACACTGGTTGTAATGTTGTAAATTCAAAAATGATTGATGCTAAAAGTTTAGTTAAACTTTTAGTATATGGTAATGTTACTAATCCTAATGCTGCTACTAATCCACCAGTGATTGGTAAGAAAATAATTGTAACAGCTCCAAATTTATCTTTAACAAGGTTGATTGCTAAAGCTCCGATAATTGTAATTAAAATGACGTTAAATAAATCTCCCATTGGAACCCCAGTCCATGCTTTTGTTTGTGCATTAAATGTTAAAGATCCACTTGCTGCTAAGACTGTTGCTCCTAAAACCGCTGACTCTAATGGTTTGAATTTTAAACTTTGTCCTACGATAACTCCTACTAAAACTGGAATTGCAAATTGTAATAAATACATCGCTTGAGTTAGTGTAGTGAATAATCCAGGTGCAAATAATGTTCCTAAGTATTTAAACAATGTGCTTAAAACTGCATTTGGAATTAATCCTGAAACAACTCCTAAAGCTGTACCGTTTAAAATTATATTAAGAAAATCCCTTACTGATCTCGTCATATACATCCTCCTTTGATTTGTTTTTAATGAATATAATAAATATAATAATATAAAATCAAAACAAAAAGTAAAGAATTTTTTTGAAAAATTTATCCATTTTTTTCTTTATTTTTATTATGTAAATCGTATACAAATTAAAAAAAGTAGATATATATCATTGTGTATAGAATGATATTTCATCTACTTTTTAAATACTATTTTTTTCACAAAAATAACATTATAATAATGGTTTTTTGTTTGGTGTGCCTGCTTTTCTTGGGTACTTATTAGGTGTTTCTTTAGCTTTTCGTATTTCTAATATGTGGCGTTCTTCACCTTCTATATCAAATTCTAAATCTTTTTCTAATTTTCCACCTAAAAGTTTTATTGCATTAAGAGCTTCTTTAGTTTCTTCCTCAGCTTTTTGAGCTTTTAAACTTAGGAAATATCCATCTTTTTTAACTAGAGGTAAACAAAGTTCTGCCAACACATTAAGTCTAGCTACAGCTCTTGCTGTCACTATTTCAAAATTTTCTCGATATTCTTTGTTTTGACCAAATTCTTCTGCTCTTGCATGAACAAAATTACAATCAACAAGTCCTAGTTCCTCTTTAACTAGATTTAAGAACTTTATTCTCTTATTCAGCGAATCAACTATTGTAACTTTTAAGTTAGGATACAAAATCTTCAATGGTATTGAAGGAAATCCTGCACCACTACCCACATCACATATACTTTCTATATTCGAATAATCTTTAAAAAATGCTAAAGAAATTGAATCGAAGAAATGTTTCGTATAGAACTCTTCTTCCTCAGTAATAGCTGTAAGATTAATTTTTTGATTCCATTCTACTACTAAATCGTAGTATTTGCTATACTGTTCTTTTTGAAGTTCCGATAATTCTATTCCTACCTTCTCTTTTACAGCACTATAGAATTGCTCTTTATTCATTATTCATACCTCTTCGTTGTTCTAAATACACTAATAATATAGAAATATCCGCTGGATTAACTCCTGAAATACGTGAAGCTTGACCTATAGTTAGAGGTAATACTTTTTTAAGTTTTTCTCTTGCTTCTAAAGCTAAACTTGGGACTTCATCATAACTCAAATCAGCTGGAATTTTCATTTCATTCATTTTCTTAAGTTTCTCTACTTGTTGAAGAGATTTTTTAATATACCCTTCATATTTAACTTCTATTTCAACTTGTTCCACTACATCTTTAGGTAGTTTGGTTTCATCATTAGCTAAATATAGAACATTCTCATGACTTAATTCCGGACGTCTTAGCATGTCGATTGCTAAGATTCCATCTCTGATTTCTGCACTATTTAATTCCACTAGTTTTTCTAGTGTTGCTGCTGTTGGGGTTATTCTAAAAGTTTTAAGTCTTTCAATTTCATCAGCAACCATACTACGTTTTTCACAGAATTTATTATATCTTTCTTCAGTTACTAAACAATAGTTATACGCTTTTTCTGTTAAACGCATATCTGCATTATCATGACGTAATAATAATCTATGTTCTGCTCTTGAAGTTAGAAGTCTATATGGCTCATTTGTTCCTTTTGTTACTAAGTCATCGATAAGCACTCCAATATAAGCTTCATCACGACCTAGAATCATCGGTTCCTCGCCAAGCACTTTACAAGCGGCATTTATTCCCGCCATGATTCCTTGTCCTGCAGCTTCTTCATAACCACTAGTACCATTAATTTGTCCAGCAGTAAATAATCCATCAATTAATTTCGTTTCTAAAGTTGGCCATAAAGTTGTTGGATTTACAGCATCATACTCAATTGCATAACCATTACGCATAATTACTGCATTTTCAAGGCCAGCAATACTACGTACCATGTCTCGTTGAACATCATCTGGTAAAGAAGTAGACAGGCCTTGTACATATATTTCTTTTGTATTTCTTCCTTCTGGTTCTAAGAAAAGTTGATGTCTTTCTTTATCGTTAAAACGAACATATTTATCTTCAATACTTGGACAGTATCTCGGACCAGTTCCTTTAATTACACCAGAATACATAGCTGAACGTCCTAAGTTTTTGTCAATAATTTCATGTGTAGATGAATTTGTATAAGTTAACCAACATGGTACTTGATCTTTAACAAATTCTGTAGTTTCATAACTAAATGCATGATCCTCTCCGTCCCCAGGTTGAATCGCTGTTTTAGAAAAATCTACACTATCTGCGTTAACCCTAGGTGGTGTTCCCGTTTTAAATCTAACTAAATCAAATCCTAATTCTTCTAATTGTTTTGCTAAATCAATAGAAGGCATTTGGTGGTTTGGACCAGAAGAATATTTAATATCTCCTATTACTATTTCCCCACGTAAATATGTACCTGTAGTAATAATAATTACTTTAGCTTTGTACGCTGTTCCAAGCATAGTTCTTAATCCAACTACTTTATTATCTTCAATAATAAGTTCACGTACCATTGCTTGCTCAATATCTAAGTTTGGAGTATCTTCTAAAATTCTCTTCATTTCTAATTGATACTCAACTTTATCTGATTGCATTCTTAGTGCACGAACTGCTGGGTCCTTTTTGCTGTATTTAACATTTTACTTTGAATATTAGTCTTATCAGCTACTCGCCCCATTAGACCACCAAGTGCATCTACTTCACGGACAACAATTCCTTTTGCCGGTCCACCCACACTCGGGTTACATGGCATAAAACCAATAGTGTCTAAATTAATTGTAATCATTAGAGTCTTTACACCTTTTCTGCTAGCAGCGTGTGCTGCCTCAATCCCAGCATGTCCTCCTCCAATTACAATAACATCATATTCTTTTAAAAATTCAGTCATAGTACCTCCATATTTTTAACGTAATTGCAAAATAATGCTTTGACCAAAAAATTTTTGATATATTACTAAATTTTTACCTTTATAATATTATCACATTGCGAACAAAAACTAATAATATACTTTTTATAAGGACTATAAGTTTTACTGATCTGACCTCAAAAAGTTAGGACTTAGGATAGCGTAGTAGTTGTAATGACTGCTACGCTATCTTTTTTATATTTATACAGTCATATGTTTTTATTCTATATTGCTTGAGGACTTAAACTCATCCTAGTTTCTCTTTTATTCTCTCTTCATTATAATATTTTATATATTTTTCAATAGCTAATTTCAGTTCCTATAACTATTATATGTTGTTCCATAGTATATCCTCTTGTTTTAATATTCCGAAGAAATTCTCCATTACCGAATTATCCAAACAATTTGCTTTTCTAGAGCATACTTTGGTAAATGACGTTCTTCTTTTAACCTTTTCGAGTATGCCTTCATTTGATAAGCCCATCCTTGATCAGAGTGGAAAGTTCTCCTATAAAGGGGATTTTAGCTGTGACTTTAATAGCTTTTTCTAGCGCATCCATTATATTTTAGCTGATGGGCTCCCACTTATACTATAGCTTATTATCTCACCATTATACATATCCATCAAATGGATCTAACATAGGTTTTCTTTACTACTAATTTACCTCTCTCATTAACTTCATAATATTTAAATTCAGTTGTGTCTGTAGTGATTTTGATGTGGAATATTAGTATTGAATCGTCTTCTAATTCTATTCTTAGCTGTTTTTCCAATTTTCCCTTTATATGAATTGTATTTTCTACTTTTTCTAGTGAATGATATAACCTGTAAGCCTAATTTTTTGTATAATTCTTTGAACTTTCTTTTTATTTATTATATATCCCTAAATTACGTAACGCACCATATATACGTCTCATAACCATAATCTTTGTTATTCTTTTCTCTTATTTCAATACTTTTTCTCTTCAATTTCTCTTTATCTGGATTAATTCTATCGAATCTCTTCCTGCCAGTACATATATAGTTGCTTTTGGCATTTTTCGCATATAAAAGAGAGGTCTTTAGTATGAATTCTCCTCGGAGACTGCTTATAATTCTCGCCTTCTTTTCATTTTCCTGCTTCTTCCGCTAAACGCAGTCTCCTCGCTTCTTTTTAAAAATGCATTTTCTATCCTTAGTTGTAGTAATTGATCTTCTAATCTTTTTACATATTCTTTAGATATATTATCATTTGTAGTTTGACTCGTTGTTTCCTTTACTTAACTTTTTAGGTGATTTAGCCATTAAGATTTTTCCGACCTTTTCCTTCGTTCTCTCAATGCATCAGGACCAGCTACTCTAAAGCGAGTTAACCCAGTTACAAATAAGCGCTGGATTATTTATACCCTTCTTGTAAAGCTAAGTCATTGTATGAGAGTTCACTTGTTAAGTATAATTCTACAACATATATATCTCGAAAGGATATTCTTCATTTTTCTTGAACGATATAATCCTTCATCTCCATATTTCTGCATATTTGGCAAACCCAAATTTCAATATTATTATGAGATTTTATATCATACTTTTTCGCTCAACGATCTTATGCTTATGTTTTTCATTTTATATACTCTAGTACGACTTTCTTTTTAAACTCAAAATTATATTTTAGTCATAAAAATACCGACCTCCAAAAAGTTAGATTTTTGGTCTAACTTTTTGGGGTCGGTACATCCCACGATTAATTAATAGTCCTTTTTCATCATAAATAATAATCTGTAAATTTTATCTCCAAAGTCAAAAATCGCAGTACGTATATCGTACTGCGACTAGTATTTTTATTCTGAAATCTTTATCAAACTCATAAAATTTTTCTTTTGTTAAATAAACCCTAAGTGTTTATCACACCATTATAGAGTTCGTCATACCACACCACTAACATTTGCGCAAGTACGTCCCATATCTAAAATCGGGTCTACTGCTAAAATTAGAGTTACATGGTTAAATAATGCTCCAAAACCTACTCCGTTAACTGAAACTGAAGCAGCTGTTATTGCTGTACCAGGAACACCTGCAATACCTACAGAACCTAATGTTACAACAATGACAGTCATTATGAATAATGTTGCATCAATAGTTATTCCATTTGCATTAGCTAAAAATACAACTAACATTGTTGGATGAGATTCCGCACATCCTTGCATTCCTGCTGCCTAGATGAGAACGAAGCAACGAAGTTTGCTGTTGATTGTTTACTCCATATCTTTAGTTAAAGTATTAATAGTTAAAGGTAAAGCATTACCCGCACTTGAACGTGAAGTAAATGCTAAAACTATTGGTTTACTTGCTTTTTGAAAATATAACTGGTGAAACACCGTGTAATAATAAGAATAATCCTTGAATTATAAATTGGATTACTACCGCTACATATAATAAACCGATAAATAATAATACATCTTTAATTGATTTTAATCCTCTTTGTGCAATTGTGATTAGCTAATAGTGGAATTACAGCATGATGGTAATAGTCTAATTACTAAAACTGTCATTCGAGAAACATATTGCATGTAGGCTGGCAATATAATCAATAAAAGTTTTCACTTTATTTTCATCTTTATTTTGAATATATATCTTGCAGCTAATCCTATAAACATTGCAAAGATTACAACCCCGATTACATTGAAGTCTACCATTGCTTTTATAGGGTTAGAAGGTATTAATTCACGAATAATTGCAAAACAACATTTTTACTTCTTTAATTTTTACTATCTCCGCTACCTAAAAACAATTGAACTGCTTCCTAGTTTGAATACTGCAGAAACTACAAATCCAACAATCGAACTTATTGCAACCATTCCTAATCGTTACAATCAATGTTAATCTTGTTAATTTAACATCAGTATTAGCATTAATATTTACAATTACATTAATAATTGAAACTAATACTATCGAACGATTAACATTTTAATTAAGTCAATAAATCCATTACCAAATAATGAATACCACGTTGTTGTTTCAGCAACATATTTAATCTTCATCGGTTCATCACTAAAACCTGAGTATGCTTGGATTAGAATTCCTAAAAGCTAAACCTAGTGCAGTAGATATTAATGCTTTCTTTGATGAACTAACTCTCACAATAGTACATTGGCATAAAATAACGCAAAAAGTACTACTAAAAATAATAAAAGTTTCCTAAGAAATCATTACGAATTTCTCAAAAATGTAAATTTGTTTCCCATTGTCTATCCTCCATAAAATGAGTATCTTACTCATCTTCTTTAGTATTTTTGTAAAATTTTTATCTTAAATTTTACTCCATCTACAGATAGAATGGAAAAGATTAAGATCTTTTTCCATATTGTACCTCCATAATGTAAAAAGATATATAGATTAAACTACAATTTTCAATCATTTTTCAATAAATTTGTCAAAAATCTTTTTAGAATTTATTTATTTACTAAACTTTTTAATACGTTATAATAATGATTAGTTATTTATATACGAATAGAACGAGGGGTGAATATTAAAATTAGTTTACGTAAGTTTGACAGGTAATACTGAGATGTTATCTGATTTAATGATAGAGAAATTCGAAGAAGAGAAAAAGGTTTAGAAAATAGAAAACTATTTATCGAGGATATGGAAGATTTTGATTTCCTTGATGATGCAGATGCTTTTATCTATAGCTAGTTACACATATGGTGAAGGAGAACTCCAGAGAAATGGAAGAAATTTTTGAAGCTCTTAAGGATAAAAATTACGAAGGATACAGAGCATCGGAACTGGTGACACAATTTATGATGAATACTGTGTCAGTAGATCAGTTTGATGAGCAAATCGCTCAAAACAGGACGCTAGCGCTACTAATCCAACAGAAAATCTTAAGATTGAAATTGAAGCAGATACTGACGAAGATTTTGAAAATATCGATAAATTTATCAAGCATTTGCTCATAAAAAATACGGTTATGATTTTTCATAACCGTATTTTCTATCCTTAAAGAAGACATTCACCCTTTTCAAATTGTCTTCCAATTATTCCAATCTAATCTTATCTTTCGAATTTTCTTCAAGAATATCCTCTACTAAGTTTTCGATTGTAATTTCTTCTAATGAAGCTGATTGCTTTATTTACAGTATTAACTTCTTTCTTCAAATACTTACTATAATCGCTTGTCAACAGCTAAAGCACCCCTCAAAAATTTAGAAACATAATCTGTTTTTAAAGCAAAGATTTCTACTTCATCATTTAAGCGCTACATATACGTCAGTATAGCACTATTTGATTTATACTTATATCTGCCAATACCAGTGTTAGCTCTTACCAGATCATTGACAAACCAATTTTCTCATAATCAGATATGTTGGAGACATTTAAACGCTGGCTATATTTCCTTTTGAATTCAAGAAAACATGCCTATCTTGAAGGCTGGGTATACATATCACCATTATACATGATTGTTTGTTCAGTACTTTTGTTAAATGCATAAACTCAAACCTCTTTCTTTTCTTATGATATAACTCTCTATCTTTACATCCTTATTTTATGGACATATTTTTATACTGTCAAATGTTATTTTAATTTTTCTCCCCAGTAGTGATTGATAGTGTGCACATCTCAATGGAACCATTGAAAAGTTTTCTTCTTTTCGTTGCTCCCATATATATGTTCAAACATTATTTATGAGATGTTAAAAGATAAAGTGACCAATGGCACACGTGTAACAAGTTTTATTCTTTAGTTCTGTTCCCAGGAACTTGTTACATACCCTCTACCTCTCTCTCACACCTAAACGTTCTCCATATGGTGGATTGGCTATTACACAACCCGTCTCTTTTGGCAAACAAAAATCGAATACAGACATTTGTTTAAACTTAATTGACTCTTCTGCAAGCTCTATTTCTCCTCTGCATTTCATTTTCAGCTGTTGTTACTATCTAGGATCAATATCAGAACCATATAATTGCTCGCTCTTTTCATAATCACTAAGATCTTCTGCTTATTTCTTCTTTCGTTCACAAGACTGGCATCCATGCCATTTTTCAAAATCAAAGTTTCTATTGATACCAGGAGCCATGTTTTGAGCCGTCATTGCCGCTTCTATCAATAATGTTCCAGTGGTAGATCCACAGAACAAGTCATATATAATGGTGGTCTCACCTTTCCAGTTAGTTGCTAATTTAACCAACCATAGGCTGCTGCCAATGCCTCTTTTAATGGTGTGCAGCCTTGTTTAGCACGATATCCACGCTTGCTAGAAGCGTTGACCATCTCCAGAAGTATCTAATAAAATGGTTGCAATATCATTCAACATAATTATCTTCTAATTCGCATCTTGCTCCAGTTTCGTTAACCGCCAACCAGTAACCTCCATAACTCTTTTTCATCTACGACTGCTTTTTACAATTGATCAGACAGTCTGAACACTGCGAACAGTGTGTGTGTAAGTGTGTGTGTAGATTTATGGCTACGCCCATCTCCACAGTGAAACTTAGCATCAGCATCGTACTGGAAGATATTTATCCCACCTCTATCTCTTTTGTCAAAAAGCTCTTCAAAAGTGTATGCAGTGTGAAATTGCGCAACAACAATTTTCACCCTGTCGCACATCTTAACCATAAATTCGAACGAACTATCGCTCTTTATCTCCAGAAAATATACTACTCCCATTTTCTACTTTTAGTTTCCATACCTAACTCTTGTACTTTTAGCTACTGTGCTTCAATCTCTCATCGAGTTGACGTACTAAATTTAAAATCTCACTCTCTTCCTCCTTAGAGGCTCCTAAGAGCCCCTCAGAACTAGTTGTTTTTCTTATCATAAGCCATATTCTGTATCTACCTTTACTCAATCGAGTCTAGCTCACTCCTCGTATAGCTGTGATCATCTGTCTAAATAAATACATATTTCCGGCTCCTAAGCATCTCATTTCCTGCGGACAAGTGTCGTCACCAAAATTTTGAATTGTGCTCAATTAAGGGGTTTCATCATGTCTCCACTTGTATTTCTACAAGAACCCGTCACTGTGGCACTTCATCAGATATATAACCATATAGAAACCATCTAGGTTATATTTCTCGTCAGTTGCCCACCATATGGTGCCTAAACTATCGTTTAGCGTTGAACACCACACAGGCATCTCAGCCTGCGTGAGCATGGATCTTCTCAGCATTGCTGCCGCGATCACCAAAGAAAACACCTCATATTACTTTATTACACTGTAAAACTATTTTTGTAAACAATAATTTAAACTATTTTTCTAAAACAGAAATTTTACCTTTCCAGCAGTCTTCTATCGCTTTTACCTACTTCTTTTATGTGAAGTATATCTAATTTTGGTAGTTTCTGGATCAGCAACAATTCTCTTGCTCTTTGTATCAAGTTACAATGAAACTAACATATATTTTGAATTTACTTTTTGATTTTAATACATCTAATTTTTGGATATAACATCTTTTCTCCACATTTCTTCTTAATTGCAGTAATAATGCCTCTTCTATATTTCATTTCAATACGTTCTACGTTTTAAATGTTCACCAAGTATATTAGCTCTTTGATACGCTCTCACCGCTTTATCTACTTCATCATTTTCGGACCACTATTAACTCACATAAACGCATCATATTAACTCTCTTTCTCTTAGCTTTGCTATACGCGATCCAATCACTTTCATCTCTCTTCTTCAGTTCCACTGACCTTCAATCTATTCTTTAGGTCTGCAGTAACACTTTGGTGGTGCTAAAAATACAAATAGAGCATCGGGGAATTTTGCTTTTACTTTGATCAGCACTCTTTGTACTTCAATTCATATATATCTTTACCTTTTATCCATCGTCTCCTCAACGTATTTAACGGGAGTTCCATAGTAATTCGTCAACATATTGTAGTATATTCTAATAATTCACTCTTTGCTGAATTAAATTTCTTCGAATTCTTTCTTTTGTTTCCTTGAAAGAAAGAATCAACCCCATCTACTCTCATCACTCAGGTCTCATACCCTCTGATGTCATTGAAATTGAAATATTCGGTCGTCATCATTACTTAAAAATTCTTTTTCTAACAGTACCTTTACCTTACTCCTTGAACGTCCTGAAAGAAACTATTAGCAATCCTTTTCTCCATCGTATCCTTCTGTTATGTTTTATTATCTTTTTATGATACCATAAATCATTAAACTATAAACATATATATTTGGGTTATAAATTAATTCATCATTATCAAAATTTATATCAATATCTATTTTATTAATTACTAAAATACATGTCTTATTATCATATGATGTATTATTCCCAACCACAACAATAACTAGTAAACTCTTTTGAAACGATTGCACTAATCATCAGAGGTAAAGAGGTATTAGTAGATTTTCATAATTAATTTGAGGAAATTCTCCAATTCTTGTATAAATAACTATCAAACCATAATGTTGACATTATAACAAATTGAAAATAAAACTACAATTTATTACCGCTTTTTGTATTAAACTTTTCAGTAACACAAGGGGAGTACTTGATAAAAGTGTTACTATTGTACATCCCAATATGTTAAGAGAATATAGTTAGTTGATAACATTTTAATACCACCTATCGCACACACTCCTGGCTAAAGTAACTACTATAATCACGCATTGGATTAGAATAAAATCATTCCAAAATATACTAAAAATAATACAACTTACAATTACAATAAACTGGATTTTTTTTTTTTTTTTTTTTCTTTATAGTAAAATCTGATAGAACTTGTACATAATAATCCTATGTTACCAGTTAAAATTCAAACCAAAGCATTTTAGGATTCTTAACTATCTTCCTAATAACGCGCTCCTGCAACTGGATGAAAATACTCCACGTAAAATAAGATATTGTTTGCAGCATTGAACTATCTAAAGATAGATTCTCTATTTGTATAGTTTTGTCATTCATTCCTAAAGCAAACTTTCATCGGTTAAAAAGTACTCAATTTTCAAGCTTTTCCTAAAATCACACCATTATAATGCTTTAAAAACGGGGTTATTGCTATATCATTAATATCATTCTTGAATTAATAAGGAATGTTTGCTAGCACAATTGAGTTATGGAAAACCATTAGATAGCATACTCACTGTTATAAATTGAGCCCCTCCCGCATATAGCAACACACATCGCTCCTACAAAGAAGGGATTAAGCCCCACAGAAGAGAGCTAGTTATAATAACACCAAATGCTAAACCTATTCCTATGTATCCAAATACAGTTGGTGTAATGTATCCTTTATACCTGTTTTCACACATCTAGTTTATCATTCATATTCGTCTTCTTTTTATTTAATTGTTAATATTTGTCATAAGTTTCGATAAAAACTTTATCTATCTTTTTGCTTTAACTACACATTGTTTTCTGTCCAGTATAAGTCACTAATCCAGATTTTTGTTCTTGGTATTTTTTTCACATTTTTTATTAATGTTCTATCAACATATACATACCTCCTTCATTTTTAAACTCAGAATAGTATGCTGCTAACATTGATGCAACTTCATAGTATTCTTCTCCCAGGATTATTACCTGAAGATTACAACATGACTTCCTGAATATTCTTTTATATGGAACCATAAATAATCGTCTTTGCTAATTTATTTGTTATAGCATCATTTTGAAGATTATTTTTCCAACATATAATGTGTGTTCCACGTATTGTAATCAACAAAATAATTTCTCCTTATTCTTTTCTTATTAATTTTCACTTTCTTTTCCTTTAGATCCCATTTGTACCAATTCTCTTAACTTACAATATCAGTTTAGATCCGTATTTTCATTGAAATTTTATTGTTTCAAAATATCTCACATTTTTGCTATATCAATTTGTTCAATCAAATTTCAATTGTTCTTTATTCTTTTTATATAAATTAAAGTATTTCTGAATTTTTCTCATTAGTTAAGTTTGATTCAATTTATCTCAATTTCAGATAAATCTTCACTATGTACCCTGCAACGTTACTGTTCTCTTGGTATTCTCCTTTAAACAAATGTCAGAAATCAATAGCTGACCTTAATTCTATAATCATTCTACTATAAGCCTGATTCAATTCAGATGTTAATATTTCTATTTTTTTATTTAATCGATTCAGCTTTCATTTAACAAATTAAATAAATTTCTATCAGTATTTTATTGATTGCTTTTGCAATATCCAGGCTAATAGTAATCAAGTAATTGTGATAAAGATTCAAATTCCCTAGCATAACTTTTACCTGAAAGAAATAAAGTCCTTTTTCCCATTTTCTTCATTAAGACTGGCTTATAATAACTGTCAAAGTCTCTACAAAATCCTCAGAATGAATCCTTCACCAGTACTTGAAATAATTATTTATCAGCAGATACACCAAAAAATTCTTTTTCATTAAGAATTTTTATCTTCATGTTATTCAAAATTTAAACTACTATATTTATCAAATTCAAATGGATTAATCTTTTTTCTATAGTTGAGGGAAGGTAGTTGCCTCCGGAGATAGTTGAACGTTTATACTCCAAGTTGGAATCATTTTTTAATGATTCTAAAATAATATTCTTCATTAGCTAGAATTATATGAATGTTTCATTAATTTGCAATCAGATAATAATACTTTTCATAACCTAAATCATCAAATTTTTATTTTAAAATAATTATACGATCATTATTCTGAATTGATTGGTCTCTCAGGATTATTCCACCAGTTAAATACTTCCTAGCACCGCTGAACAAAATTTGAAGGAAAGAAGGATTTCATAACTATTATTTGTTAATTAGATTCTAGACGAACTTGACTTCAGCAAACAAACAACTTCTGGGAAGTTTTTTCCTTCTCTATCGAAAATATAAATTCATCTGTAGATAGATTATTTAATGATGATTCGGCCATTCACTATACCTCTTCTGCTCCCTTACTATTCTCACAAAAACCATCAAATGCCACTTTATCCTCCTAAATTAAATTATATATATTAAAATTATACTATCTGGATATATGTGTATATGGAAATACTGTTGTCTGAACATGAAAAAAGAGATGATCGTTTATCATCTTTTATTATTTATTTTCAAATCTTTGATATCAATATCTCTTCAGATCATCAATCCAAGCAAACAACCCAGAAATTACTGTCCAAAGTGTTGAATGTGAAATCATGTAGTATTGAACCTCTCTAATTTCATGAGTAGCTGCTATGACAAATAGTTTAGCCACTGTACCTAACCGCATGATTGCTAGCAGCTGCTTCTAAACTAGCTTAGTCTCCAATACTTGATAAAATATTATTAGCAGCATAACGCATTATGACACCTTATATAACCACCGATTACCATAACCGAGAATTGTCCAAGGTTACCACTTCCAATTGATTCCAGAAAATATGTGGTAATGCACTGCAATTGCTACTGCTGCTGCACCCTGAATCTGATAGCGAGTTATATCTGTAAATTTACTTTAATAACAGCTCAAACCACTTTGCTTTTAGGTGCTTTTATTTCTCAGGTGAATCTCAGACAAGGCAAGGCAGTGCAGCAAGGCGCCCCAGCAGGTGCGCAGGCGGCAGCAGCAAGGCAAGTGCCTATATATATATGTTTTTATCAAAAATCTCGACAGTAATATATAGATATAACCCACCTGATTCTAAATACAGCTAAATTGTAATTCAAGAAAATCGCACACCTAAACATTAATGTTCAGCAAGTCCATACATTAATGCATGTTTGCCTTTTAGAGAAGGTAGTTCAAACTCATAACAGCCAAACAAGTAATTATCCGCTTTTATTAACAACTTTCCATTGGGCAATAAACTTCAGTAATGAATTATCACACACCGAATTGTAAAACCTATCCACAAATCCTCCTTTCACCGGCTATTTTTACAAATCTAACTATATAGTCAACTATTACACATTATTACACACACATTATTAAACCAATATTCAAAAGTAGAAAAGACGAATGTAATATATTGATTCAAATTATTAAACGATTTAGTAAAAATTGCAAAGAATGCCATTGTTCATTCTCTCACTTACAAAGTTAACTCTTAATATTTAATCATATTATGTAATTACTTCTCCACCAAGGAAAAATAATAGTGAAACTGAAACAGTTAAACAAATTAGTATTATTGAATGAAGTTGTCGATAGTGGAAGAATATAAATACTGGCAAATAGTAACAATACGGCCGGCTCTTCCACGTCAAGCATATGCAATCTCGCAGGCTAACATTCATCATTAATGATTTTAGCTCTCTAAATAAACTTATTTTGAACAAATACAATACGCTTACAAACCGACACATAAGACATAGTAAATAAAATAAATTAAATTAGTTAAGATAGCAGAAAATCATGCATACTTTTCTTTTATGTATTTCAAGAAAAGCTATTCATCTTTGAAATATGTAGCCTCTCCTTATATGAAATTATAGGCACCAGTTTCATACAAATACATTAGAAAATTGGTTTTCAAAACAACATTGAGAAATGGCTTTAAGAAAGACATATCATAAATATCGATAGAAAGTTCTAATTTAAAACCATAATTTGCATTTATTAGAACGAAATTTGAACCTGCAAATGACAATTAATTTTCAACAACCTACCAAATTCAACCTAAATAACATTATAACCAGTTCCTCAATCTCAGTTACGTTACCTAATTTTCTCAAATTTAAATCATTAAATTTGATAAACTTCATATTATTTTTAACAGGCAACTTCTGCTTAATCTTCTTCTCTTAATACAATCATTTCTCATGGTAAATAGTGTGTCACTGGGCCGACATCCATACATTAGTTTCAAATCGTTACCAGAAATATTTCATGTTAATTCATTTTAATATTAATAAGCTCCCAAAGATTCTTGCTGTTACACTTTAATATCATCCAATAATTGGTGAACCTTTATCTGCGATACTGCCATATCTGTTCAACATTGTGTATTCAAAATAATATTAGCATTATTTTGATTTATCCAAAATAAATCACTTCATAAATTTGCTGGTCTTCATAGTTAATCTTTTATCAGCATTAACACAATTGTACATTTTGATTGTCTGAATATTGAAAATACATATGAAACCTGCCACCTACCATAATAACTTATACTTAGGAACTGGTTTAAGATTTAAAAACTCTAAACTGAGCTAAATTATATCAACTGATACTTTTATATTAAATAACCTCTAGTGCTACCTTTAGATTTCAGCAATGTTGTCATTACAAAATCCAAAATCAGTACTAAAAGTTGCTGTTTACTTTACATCCTCATTGTCGAAAAGTATTTCACCTTTTGAAAACTTGTTCTTCGAAAGAATCTTTAGTAGCTGTAAACCTTCCAGTTCATTATTAATAATTGTTAAGATTTCAATCTGTTTCGACCTTAAAAATCGTTCTAATATATGTCTTTTCTTCTTGTATATTCTCTAAATCCTAAAACCATTATCCTATATAAAACAACAAATGATATCACCTTGCTTTTATTCTGCTTTCTTTCCATTACAATAAGACTATATCTTATTATACACTATTGTTTCTATCGTATTGTCAAAACAATAGTCAAAATCAGCGATGCACGATAGAAAATTAATCCCCATCATCCTTTACTAAATTATTTATTTTCTTTTACGAAGAAAGTTGCAAAATACCCAACACAAATCCTACTAATGCAAAAGTTTAACTACGAAATCTACAGGTACCGGTAAAAACATTAACTTTTGATAACAAACCATCCACAGCTGGTACTTGCTTGAGTTGAAGTTATTGTTGCATATAAACTGAATACCCCTCTCTGTAACACAATAGCAGCTGGCAAACAACCCTCTTACCACCAGCAAAGACGAAGAATCCTAGTAAAATTAATACCATTGTTAATTTGATTATAAATAATACAAGCACTGGTACAGCTCCTTGGATAATTGGTAGAAGCTAAACCATAGTTACCTACTGCAAACGAGAATAATGTTAATGCAATTGTACAAGTTTTATAACCAATTTTATCATATAATCTCACAAAGAATGTAGCCAGTCATACAGTTACTAATCCAACACTTGTTAGCTAAACGTTAAGAATTGTCATCAACAAATAGTATTAACTCTACCAACATTACCAGTACGTTGTCGCTCCAGTCATCACCCCAGCTCCAGTTTTGTAATCCTAAAACTGAAACAGATGTAGTTCATTATTTTGAAAGTTCTAAATACATATACTAGTGTTAGTAATACTGCTGCCATATAATAGCTGATTTTTGGTGCATACAATACTTCTTGTCGGTTTAGCCCACAAAGCTTCAACAGAGCGCATCAGATGATTATACTGAATACCAGCCATGCTTGGGGTGCATCCATTGTGTTGCATCATCCTTCCATTAAACCATTTGTAAATGCCAACAAGTAGACGCTTTAGTAGCTTCCTCTCTCTCTCTCTCTTCTTTGGCGAACCCATAGGCTTAACGAAGATGCGATAATTAAAACAACCATTGAAAGTAGTAAAATCCGGTGTAATTACTGTACTAATTTATCTACCAATTTATTAGGCTTATTGCTAACCATAATGTTGAACCCAGAATCGCCAAGAAACATTTGAGCAATCATTGTGTGCATGTAGCTGATAATCCTAATTATGGGCAGTTGTGACCTGTTCTTGGGATTGCAAAGAAAATTAAATTGTTAGAGTATAAAGTCGTAAATGCTAAATGGAACCTTCCTCCGCTCCCCACTGACAAATCTAACAGATCCCTGCGCCCGGAATGTCCTCCCATTATGGCCAACTCCTAGGTATGGTGAACCCACCCCATAATAACAACCAACCATCACAGAGATGTTTTCTCTGTTCCAGTTTTGCCCAAAATGCTGGTAATTAAATTACCAGCACCAAAGAACAGTGTAAACAACATAAGTCCGATTGAAACATATGGATTTTTCTTTAAAAATTTCACTTCATTACGTCATCTTCAAATTTTTCAATTAATTTTAATATGTTATATACAATAATATATTTCTAGACAATTTGTCATTATATTTTAAAACATCTTCTTTTTGTTCAACAAATGTTTGAATCTTTCTGACAATCCAGCTTCGAGAAAGTTTCCAGAGATTCCACAATTTACTAGAAATTTATCAGTTTTTCAAGCGCTTCCTATTGATCATATAGACTTGACACTTTATATTAACAATAAAAAGATTTGATAACTGAAACATCAAACTTTTATGAAAATCTGCCATTTCTTCTTGAGAATCATGATTTTCAATAAACACCTTTACCCTCAACAAAATGTTATCACATTCAAGCAATTTCGCTTATTGGCTTATCCCATGAAAACGAAATCACAAGTCGGGGAACTTTCACAACCACATAGAAAAGTTTTTTGATTTCTTTCTAATATACTGCGCCACATGGACATTTTATCTTCACTTTTTCTTGGGATTTGGCCTGTATATTCATGTCAGGGAAATTAGAACATGCCATAAATTACCAAATTTACCAAATCCTGAATACAAGTGGAGATGAACACCTGGACAAGATTCACCAGTAAATTTGTTTATTTCAACCCTTTCCGCCTGATTCCGGCTTTTCAACATCTTTCAACCATTATAGAAATTATAATAGTTTTTCCCATCCAACTTTTCCTTCCGTATTATATCACGTTCAGTTGACTTCGCAAGCTAGTCAGAATCTAGTATTTGAGTGATATCAGGAAATACTGTCTGTGTTCTGGCCACTAATGTTCCCACCATTGGAGTAAACACCTTTATTTTGCAACTTAGTACATAACATCTTTTTGTAGAGTATCCACTATTGTTGCATAAGTTGATGGACGACTCCCACCCCTAGTTCTTTCTAATTCAGCAATTAATTTCGCTTCTGAATATCGAGCAGGTGTCATGCGGTGCTGCTTTTTTGCTGTCTTCTTTATATCTTAATCTTTCGCATCTCCACTTCGAACTCTGGTTAGTTTACTTTTTCTTTTTCTTTAAACCGCTAAATCCATTAACAAAAAGATTAAATCGTGCCTCACGATACACAACTTCATTGTTTTCAAAAGTAGGCTGCACTAGTCTCATAAACCTATGGCAATTGCTATACGACTGGTATGAATCTTTCCCAAATCAATTTAGAGGTAACCTATATTGACTGTTTGATGATATTCAATTGAATCTGGGTGAACACATCTGTTGGTCTAATGACCTCATGGTACCTTTTGAACGTTTTACTAGATTCTTAGATTTAATTGATGTTGCTAAATACTCTTAATAGAAATTACATGATTATAATCATCAATATTTTTACTGCCTTCATCAGAACCCTAGTAGAATCTGTTCTCATGTAAGTAATCAACCCGGTAACGCTGAATTAATTTTTAAGATTAATTCCTTCTGTATAGTTCCTGAGCCACGCTCATATTGCTCCTACCGAGCTCTTAAAACTAATCTCGAAGACCAGTCGCATGCAGAAGCAACACAAGGAAACACAGGCATTCCATTTCTTCTTAGAAGGTTTCGCTACATCTATTACATAACACAACAAATACCACCATTATAGTTTCTTTTATTTTTTCTACATCTCATTTTCTGTTGATTTTTTTCACCCTTATACAGAATAAAATTAGCTGTTAAAGTCTCCTTTTCTATTCTTAATAAAGTCTTATAGGTAACAATTCAACATTCTCATGTAGTATAAACTTTGTATTTCTTCTTCATCTACAATTAATTTTAATGCAGCATTTTGCACTCGCCTCAGCTGATAATTTTATTTTTAACTTTTCCATAAACTGAGAAATGACAACCCGCAAGACGGTCTAATATCTTTTCAGCCTGTTATAGATTGAACCAAACTGTGTTAATTTTTCTGGATGTTTAATCTTTCAGATCCCTTTTTACCGCATCTTTGTTATTTCATTAAATACTACCTTATTATCAGAACTGGCTTGGCTCAATCCCACGCGAGCACATGCCATGCCATTGCCTCCTTCTCTATCAGGGCTCTGGATGCTAGAAAACTTTTCCTCCTTTATTTCTTTTTTCAGAGACTGACTACATCACCTTTCCATAGAAATATAACCAACATCCACATTCCCATTATCCAGTACTCCCCACCCCACCCCTACTTCCTTTTAGTAGGTCCTTACATGACCTTGGAAGATATTACCTTGCATTTTTCCCAGATATTTCAATAGCTTCTTTGAAGGAGATTCGACTATTACCAAATCTTCTGCCATTTTCTCTCCAGCGAATTAATAAGTAGATCTAAATCATTTTTGGCCAAGAATTGTCAACTTTTTCAATGAAAATTAGTCTATTTGTTGGGGCAATTAACGGTTCTGATTAACTCGAACAACCGTATGTTCATATTTTGAGCGATATATGAACCGTCATTTATGACTAATTCCATTCATCTCTATCTGAATTTCCCACAGTTTTTGCTTTCATGGATTACTGAAATGGTCTTGGCCAGCCAACACATACCATCTTTTAGATAATGTCATCCACGGATCAAAATAGCTGAAAACATGTTGGGGCTCTTGGTGTAATGAAGTTCCACACCAGCACCTGTTAAATTTTCAATTACTTCAACCATGTTCTTTAATCTTCGTGTGACATTTTTCCAATTTAATTTTTTCTTCCAGCACAGCATATGTCTTTTGCCACCTCTCTGTAAATGTTTCAGCAACTTCAATAGACCTTTTCTTCATCTCCATTAAGCAAAGAAATAAAGATTCGCATAGTAACTATCTTGCATATATCCTGATACATAATATCTGATATTACAGAAGACTTCATCTTTTTTAAAATTTTAGTAGTACTCTTGATGGAATACCACAGTCGTTTGATAATTTAATGAAATACATGTATCCTGGGAGAAATCATACTCAGTTATTGAGCTGAGCCTGGCAACCATATTTTCAACAATTCCTCATACCATTATCAGTCTCTTTTTGTTGAACCCCAGCTCGCTTTTTACCATTTCATCTCTGATTGTTGCGCAAGACAAACCTACTTTCATTTCAAATTGTTCTCTAAGCGTCTTCTAATCATTTTTATTCTCCTACCATTTAATCAATCGACATAAGCTCTCTAATGAATACGCTGGTTTTTCTTTCTTAATTTTCAGCTTTGTTGTCATACCCATTTGAACATGAATCAGAATGACCCAATTATTTATGTCAGACATAATATTCTACTGTAATTATTTCACTCACCACGCTTATTTCACTATCTTTTCTATAATTGAAACACCACAGCAGATTCCATAATAATATTACTAGGCTTACCAATAATTGCGAAAGCAGACGCAGAAGCGAAATATTCTGCCATTCGACTTGTCCTCCATTACCTCGGAACGAAAACCATGCAGTAGGTACAATGTATCTGATCAGGTACCACAAGTTCTTGCTCCATTTAAACATGGCTTTAGCAATAGCTAATTTTTCTGTGTGTCATTCAGACCTACTACTAAACCCAGTGCCTTCAACAACATCTCTTCTAGTATCCTCGGCTAAATGAACCATGGCCTACCCCGTGGCCCTATTACATATAAATTTATATCTCGATTCAAGTGGATACAAATTTTAGTAGCATCACTCGGAAGTAAACACATGTTCTTCAGATGTGTTTATATTTCAAATTTTAAGATGCTCAAATATTATCTTTTTGTCTGTCAGAATTGATTAAGAAAATAACAGTCTAGTTTATTTAAATATTCAACAAAATTTTTAGTATACCTTGACTTTTTCTCCATTATACATATAGGTACCGCTCAACTCCTACTAGCATAAATTTATAATCTTATAGTCATGCTGTTACTCCATAAGTTTCTATTAACATAATAGTAAATCATCAAATGGAATTAGATTTATCTTATGTTAATTCACTAATATCCCCTCAATAGCAGATACCATATATATTAATATTATATTTCTCTCTTCTTGACTCATTTTAACACATATTATGTTACCTTTATATTTTACACCCGTTTATAAAAAAAAATCAAAAGCACTAATTAGGGTTTTTTTCTTATTTAATGTTTAAATAAACTAACATACTATTCAGCATTTCAACCATGAGTTCATTTCAGAGACAATCATTTTTCTCATGATACCAAACTATCATAATAACAGACTGTAACGTTTATATACCATTTTAATCTATTTCTTATATTTTAATGCGGTTCTTGTCCATATTTCTTAACCATTTCATTCCAATCACCCTATGAACATATCTGTATAAAACAAATGAAATATCAATTGCTGGATCACAAAGCATAGAACAGTTCCTCCCAACCTATCAAAAATAGCTTACCTCGATCGTATAACAATCAGTTATCTTATGTAATCTGTGGACAAGGTATATCTCATCGTCTCCAGGTATAGAATTTTCAAATACCAGCGCGTTAATAATATTACTGTTTTTACGAAGTTCATCTGTAATTATAGATTTCAAATTATATAAAGAATCAGCTGCTGTTTCTTCATTATACCCTCAGTTTATAATTCTTTTAATTTTGCAGATCTATGAATTTTTTGTATTTCTCATTTCGGAATCTGCTTATCAGTCATGTCTTCTTGGTATTTAATGTTCTACTATCTTCAAAATCTTGAGCAATCAATACATCTCCATTACTTATTCGGCTTCCTGTCCATCTTAATCTAGGAACACCCTCTGCTGAAAGAGTTGCTACTTACAGGGAGTAGTATTTTTTAATAAAGTAATGTTGATTATCTCAAGTGAACAAAATAGTCTCTGATATGTATCATCTAAAGTCCAAGAGCTCCATTGATAATATTCTCAGACATTTTTCTACTGCTCCTTCTTCAGAACAGTCCCTTTCATATGTTTCTAAAAATATAATGCACTTTTATATTTCTCTTACATTCTTACCTTATTTTTTCAAGATGCTATTTTTTATTAAAAATTAAAATTTAAAGATATTCTTAATTTTAATAACAAAAACAATAAGAATATCTTTGAGATTTAGTTTTTGTTAATTTTAGTTTTGAATAATATATTAGACAAATATTTTTATAAATTTTACTCACATAAAGTTTGTAAATCTTTCCCAGACAATCGCAGTAGTTGCTATTAGCTAAATCTTCAATTTAAAAATCATTGGCTTGGCATAGTATCTTGCTTAATTGGGAAAGAAGTCCAAATGTCACACCTTTTCAAGCATCTATATATGTTCCTCCACCAAGAACGAACGCATCATCATTTTAGTATCCCATACCTTCTATATACATCCATAAGAGTAGTAACTAACTCATTGTCTTTCGTCTATCATCTTGGCACACAGTGTGCTCTTTGCAGAAATTAGCAACATTAATGATTATTCATTTTACTTCATTTAATTTTTCTACCTTCGTTAAACTCATAGGATGACGACAGTCATTGATACTGTTATTGCTATGTTACAATTTTTTCTTGCCAAATCATATTTTAGAATACCATATAAGGTATAATTATATGTAGCTGTCTCATTTCATCATCAGAATACCATACCTCCACTTTTTCACCAAATGGATCGTTGGCAAGTTTTTCATATAATCAACAAGTTTTTACCATTAGCATCTAATCCTAATGTACTTTGGGGTACCCTGCTAATTTGTAGCCCTCCATTACTACTCAAATTGTGGTGTTGAACTGTGCTGCTTTCATTTCCTTTTAGAGTTAATTTTATTGTATCTCCACAGTTACTTCAAGTTTTTTCTTTAGCTAAGAATTTTTCAAATTTTTTCTTTAATACTGGTCAGCAGTTTCAATTAACCACCAGCTCTGAACTCGCAATAACCATGTCAAGAACTTTGGACCTCCATTGAAATTAACAAGCGAGAATATGTCTTTCTTTCATCAATAAAGATTAATTTATGATCGTGCAACACGAGCTTTTTCAGCATATACTAGAGGAATTTCGATAGCATCTGAAATCCTGTTGCAGGTTGGGTTGTTCTTCATGCTCAAAGCACGATTTAACACATCTAAATCCTGTTTCTTCATCACTACCGGATAATTAAACGAACACGTTTATTCCATTTACACCCAGTTTATCTAAAAAAGTTTTACAGCGTAGTAAGAGCCATTGTAGGTCTCATCACCTGTGTGTAAAAGATCCACGAGCATAATCTTTCCCATCTCTAACTTCTGGTTTAAACGGGTGACTAATCCACCCAGCCCAACTACTTACCACATCGACGTGACCAAGGATACCAAATAACTCTTCACCTTCACCACAACTTCAATATGACCAGCTTTGTTTTAACACTTAGTTTTATACAACCATCACGTTCTCCAAAATGATAGAATTAAATCTAATGCTTTCTGACCACTCACCAAAAGGAGTTTCTGTTAAGCATCAGTTCCTAAATTGAACGAACACTTAATAAATCGAATAAATCTTTTAATAGATCCTTGGCGATTTTGAACCTTCTTGTTTAAATTGATATTCATATATCCTCCATTATTTATTTAAATTTTTAGTTCCTTTTTCGTTAAATTATCTATATTCACCTAATTCTAAATTTTCATCTAATTTTAATGATCCTATAGGACAACTTCTTTAAGTATGTTACTGTAGTTCCTAGAGCTTTCATCATTCTTTTACTTGATGAAACTTCTCCAGTTATAAAAATATATGCGACTTCTTTCTTTAGAAGATCCAATTATCTCCATGTGCACTTCTTTACACTTATAACCTCCATCAATAGTAAGTCCATCTAATCAATTTTATATGCTCTTCTTTTAACTCCAAATACCCTCAACATAGCATTTTCTTTTTTTCAAGATCTTTTTGAGAAAATCAATCGGCGAGCAAGCTCACTGTCATTTGTCGGGGTAACATTAATCCTTCAGTATCCTCATCTAGTTCACCAACAGAAATATTTCATTTATGCTATTTTTTCTTTCTAAAATGTCAACTACTGTTTTTTCATAATCGTACCTTTGTGCTGATGTTAACATTTTTAGTTTATTCATCATTATATAACTATATTTCCTTGATAAATCAACCTTTACCATCAACACACACACACACACATCATCAATAACATCTCACCAGCAACCCGCATCACTTTTCTCATCAACCCTATAATCGGGGATTCACTAGGATATCATTAATTAATATCCCCTTTAATAATTTTTCGCCTCTAGCTCACTTAATGTTGTCAAGGTATTCATCATCAAATCTATCTATCCTCGCCAACCTCTTCCCAAATCCTCTTTAATGATGCCAGGGCAATTGTTCCCCACCAAACAACATTATCAATCATTCCTAGTTATACTAAAGAAGTAGACCGCAGCCCCGATAACAGCACACAACAACCAACACACAATCAATCATCAACAATCACCATCATCAACAACAACAACACACACACACACACACACACACACACACACACACACACACACACACACACACACACATTGTAGCAGAATACCAGAAAGTTTCGATCTGATAACGAAATTAGATACTACTGATTCATACACTGGCTGCGACTTAATAAACACAATAAAACAACTACTTAATAGTATCGACAATCTAGACACAAACTCGTGAATTCGGTAAGTTTCACTTCACCGTTAATTATTATTAAATTAATACTTATCATTATTAAATGTTGCTATTGATGATAAAATGGCCCATCTTGTCATAAAACCTCACTACAAACGGTGTAATAGCTAAACATTAGCAAATCAATCCAACACCCATAGCGATGGGTGATTTAACACCGTCATATATTTATCGCTTCTGTATAATAATACTTGTCAAATTGTAAAAGAATACAAAATTGTTGTCGGTAAGTAGAATCTAATAAATCCGCATTGACCCAAACTTCTACTGTAAAATGTGGAAGAATACAATGGATCAGCAAGAACATACATACCAACTAGTGCTGGGAGAACCATATATATATATATATATATCATATATATAAGCATAATAACTTTATTTATTTGAATACTACTTTTATCACCTTGAGCAAATAATCTTGTAATAGAAGGTAAAATGCAATCTGAAAATGCCGGAGCATCGGCTACAGCCATCATTACAAACCTTATTAACGAGTTGTAACGCCGAAACCTTCCGTCAACTATATCTGCCTTCTTTCTTCCAATTTCAGCTTTCACCCATGTATAAATATAAGTTGGATTGGACTATATTTAAAATAGAAACAAACTCACACAAATATAAAAGAATTGAAACAGAAAGAATTCTTCAGCACTTACTAGAAATCTCTATAAACACCTCTATCTTTTTTCTATATTTAAATCTAAGTTGTTCTTATACTTTTTATATAAAAAAGAGCAACAGCAGACTGAAAACCGCACCACTGCCGCGTGTGTGTGTTGTACCAACATTCCTTCCAATTACTCCAGTATACCCTTGTAATTTCTTTACATAATAAAATAAGTTGTTCAATATAAACGCTATACGAGAGCTACTTGCTCTATAAATTGGCTTAAATGAAGGTAACATTATTTCATGACCTTGAAATAGACCTCTAATCTCTTGCTGAAACAAGAACTAATGGAATACCAAACTTAAACCTAAGAACTAATGTTCCTTCTGAGGTGTGAATTTTTGTTGATTACTTATTAATATTTGTTCTGAAACATATCCAGAACCAAAAATAACAAAATACAAAACCAACTATTCCCATTATTGGAGGAGCATCTGAAGAACCCAATTTAAAAATTTATTACTAATACTATAAGCACTCAAAGCATTATATTTAGTTAGTTAACAATAATACAATACTAATTTGCAATTGAAGGCGTTCCAGCTGAGAACTTAATATAGTTACATAATAACTATACCCATAATCAGAACGTCAAACAAACAAGGACATCTGTGTTCTTTCCGCCAACAATTTGATAGGAAGGAATTTGACACACTTTCGCTCCTCAAAACTTTTTGTCAAGATTAAACTTATACTAAGTATCGCAGTTCCTTTAACAAGTGAATCTTTCAAAATTTTCACATCCAACTTAATTATTAATTTTATTGTTTATTATAAGTATAAATATTGAGATAGCAAATACTAAAAGCATTCAAACTAAACCAGGCATGCCGGCTCAATGCTAATACTTTATCCATACGTCTCTTTTTATTTTCTTATTTGCTACTAACATTATGTACAAACTAATATGTATAAATAGTAATAATAAAAAAAACTATAACAGATAAAAAATATCGCCATACTATCATCCTTTCTTTTTTTATATAACCTTATTTTATCATGATTTATGTGTACTTAAACACACTTTGCATAGATAATTAAAAAACTCAATAAAAATTGTGATTTTGATTTACATATTTGTATTTATGTTAGATTTTATAACATACACTTTATTTTATGTGAAGTATTTTTTTTGTTATACTAATAGATATAAATATTTATTTACAAAATCTGATTAGAGAGGGTACTATTATGGGTTAAAAGAATTACAAAAAATCTTCCAGTTTTTCTATAAGTGTAGTAACAAAATCACCCAGCTTACGCAAGACAACAATACGATACTATGAAGAAAAAAACTCTTCACCCAAAACGTACCTTCCGTTGAAGTAACACTAGACTTTTTCATTCAATGACATCGATAAATTGATAACTATTAAAGATTCATTTACAAAGGTTTCCAGCTTGGGTGCTAACGATGAAATTATAATGAGAAAATAAGTCTCTGTTGAAACAATACAAATTAGGCAAATTATCCATAATGATATATTTGTTGGACCAAGTGGATTACCTAGGGAACGCTCAATTGGACGTAGGATTTATCAAGATTTTATAGCAAGAAACAATAAATTTTAATGTTAGATTTTTTTTACAACATATATTTCTCAAATAATAATAGACGACATGAAGCTAAACTATTAATAGAGAAGAAATTATTAAAAGAATTGAAGATGAAATGTTAAATACATTCGATTTACATCTTCATTGATATTACTGAACCATAAAAACGCAGTAGAAGTACCAGTAAGTCAAATCGAAAAAGTATTAGATAACAAATGATGTTTGATTGTTCATCAATTGAAGGTTTCGTTCGTATTGAAGAAAGTGATATGTACCATATCCTGACGAATACATTCTTAGTGTTTTGCTGGGATAGTGAGTACGGAAATATGCACGTTTCATCTGTGATGTATACACAGCTGACGGAAACCATTTGCCGGAGATCCTCGTAATTTAGAAAACGAACTCTTGAAAGAATGAAAAACTGGTTTTATACTTTAAACCTTGGACCAGAACCAGAATTTTTCTATTCAGACTTAAAGAAAATGCGAAACCTAGTTTAGAATTAAAATGATAATGGTGATATTTTTGACCTTGCCCGCTGATTTAGGAGAGAAAATGTTCGTCGACATCGTGCTTGGAGTTAGAGTTGTCTACTTGATAATAAAAGCCGAGTCACCACGAAGTTGCACCTGGACAGCAATGAAATTGACTTTAAACATGATGATGTAATTTCATTGTGATAACATTCAAATTTTCAAATTAATCAATGTAAAACTATCGTCTGGTGTAAACCATGACTTATGCCACATTCCTCCATGCCAAAACCCATTCTTCATATTAACGGTTCAGGTATGCACTGTAACATATGTTTAGCAACGCGAAAACAGTTTTACAAAATAGTGAATGATTAAGCGAAGTGGTTTCGCACTTTATCGCAGGTTCCAAAACGCTCAGAAGTTTTACCGTTTGTAATCCAACCGTAAATTCATAATAAACGTTTAGTTCCCAGGACACATGTGAAGAATTTTGAAACAGCGGTACACAACATCTAAACCGCTCATGGTCTCAGGCCCCAGCAGCTCTGCACCCACACGTGCTGAAGATCAGCGATCCAACCCATATTTAGCTATGACTACTATTTCTAAGCAGCCGGTTTAGACGGAATAGAAAATAAACTTGTTCTCATAAGTTGTTAGAAGTAATATTTACGTTATGACTCCTGAGGAAAGAATTACAATGGTATTGATGAAGCCACCATCAACATTATACACAGCTCTTAAAGAACTATCTCTACCTCTATTATGAAAGAAGCTCTTGGTGACCATATCTTCTATAACTTATTGAAGCAAATCAATCGAATGGGATTCATTGGTAGAACCCAAAGTTACAGACTGGGAAATTGATCAATATTTAAAAATTATTAGACTTAAAAGAAACAAGGATAATTCGCACTGAGTTATTCCTGCTGTTTTAGTGCGCCTGAGGAAAAAATAGCTACAGAAAATATTTTCCAGCCTCTTTATTAGTATTTAGATAGTAAGTCTACTAATGCTTCTTTTTGGTTGATATCCAGTTTTTCTTCTAATACTTCACCATTTTTCATATCAACGTGTAGGAATTGACATAATTCCATATTCACCCAGCTGCTTCTTTACCTTTTCATCAACATTAACTTTGTAGAATCTCAATGTTGCCAATTCACTAGAAACCCTCTATCACTGGTGCCAACATTCATGCTGACCCCACACCATGCGCCCAAAAGTCAACAAATACTTTTACACTATCAGTTTTATGTTAAAAATTCCTTTATCTGTAATTTCTCCTTATTGCTCTCATGTCTCCTTGGCTACTTATGTTTTTATTTATAATATCATATGTAGTATTGCCCAAATTATTTAATTTTATCTATAAATTTTGCATCATTACATTTGAGGCTGACAGGTTCATCTTTTGACAATATCCGCAACAATCAGTTTCTGTTGATAAAATAAACTTGATACACCTGCCGCATTTTGTAATGCAGAACGAGTTACTTTTGTCGATCAACTATACCTGCTTTAATCATATCAACCCATTCTTCAGTAGCAGCATTAAATCCATACCCTACTTCAACTTCCTTAAGTTTAGCTACGATAATGGATTTACTTTCTAATCCCCGCATTTTCAATGATTTACCGAATCCGGGAGCTTCAAGAGCTTTTTAATTATATTATCACCTGTTTGTTCATCACCAGTTGTTTAGTTTTTCAACTCAGAAATAACTGAACAAGTGCTGTTCCACCACCAGAACTATACCTCTTTCTACTGCGGCACGTGTTGAATTTAACGCATCTTCAATTGAAGTTTTCTCTTTTAATTCAGTTTCAGCCACCAACTTCTAATAACTGCAACACCAATTCGAAAGCTTCCTTCCGCCAGTCTCTTCTTTCTTCTCTTCTTCTTCTTCTTCTTCTTCAGTTTCTCACGATCAACCAGAACCTGATTCCTGCATATAGTGCTTTATTTGCTGAGCCCCACTTTCAATTTTTCTTTATCACCTTTACCACCAACAATGACAGTATTGTCTTTAAAAATATTAACCTTAGGCTGTTTTACTCAGTATCATAATATTAGCGTCTTTTTAAGCTCAAGACCTAAATCCTTCGCAGCACACGTTCCACCTGTTAAAATAACAATATCTTCTAAAATTGCTTTTCTTCTTTCAATTGGAATCCTGAGCTTTTACAGCTACAACATTAATGTGGCTCACGAAGTCATTTTACAACAAGTGTAGCACAGCTTCCTGTTCAACATCATCTGCACACTAATAATGGTTAATAATATTAAGGCAGCGACAACCTCTTCTAATACTGGTAAAATTTCTGAACCGTGCATTAATTTTTCTTATCCGTTACATGACATAAGTGATTTTCGGCTCCAATCAGCAATCATTTTCTCAGCAGCATCACTAACCATAATATGATAAATATCTCTGTCAAATTGGCATCCTCTACTACTTAACGTAGTTTCAAGTCCTTGAGATTCTTTCAATAGTACACCTGCTTCATTCCTTAATTTTGTCCATAGCTTCTGAGATGAAATTCTTCCTATTTCTTCTGTCACAGCAGAGAGATTGCACCTGTTTTGAGCAATTTTATCTAGAACTATTGTTACCTTAATCTCACGAAGTCGTTCTACACGTACTTTTACAGCTTTTTCCATACCTTTTCTAATTCCTATTGGATTAGCCCGCTTGTAACATTTTAAACTCTTCAGTTATCATTGCTGAGTTAGCATTGTCGCAGCAGTTGTACCATCACCAGCAATTTTATGCAGGAAAGAATTTTCCGAAATTTTGTTGGCAACTCAGCGACTAATTTTGCCTCATATTTTCATATGGATTCCTTCAATTCTATTTTCTTGCAATAGATACTCCATCATTAGTAATAACGGAGATCCAAATTTTCATCTACTACATTTCTTCCTTTAGGTCCTAATGTTATTTTCACGGCATTTGTTAGTTTATTCACACCAAATCTCATCGATTGACGAGCATCTTCTGAAAATTTTAATTCTTTTACCATGTTTCTCCCATTCAACAACCGCAAGAATTTCTTCTTCATTAACCAGCATTCTTCGTTTTTGAAACCACCTTTATAACTATCTGAAAGACTACTTACTCCAGCAGTTAATTCGCCATCATTATCTTTTGATAATAAACAACTTTTCTCCTAAAGCAACGTTAGTCATGACAGATATTAGAAGCTTTTCTTGCTAATACTATTCCACTAGTTGTTGCTTTTCTTCACTTTTTTATCAATACATTGTCAACAATGGTTTGAATCTCATATTAATAACCTCTTTTTTTATTTTATTTCATTTTATATTATACACTGTAGTATATAATAAAACAAAAGTCAAAGTCAAATTATAATTTATATATAATTTTCAATTACTCATTTCACCTATAATTTAAAAAATAAATATTTAACAAAATTGTTTATATTGTGAAATATATTTTCTCAACAAGTAAAAACGATAATAAAGTTTTCTTCTCATCATTTTTCATTATATTATTTTTATATTTTAGTAATATATAAGAATAATAAACGGTATAATGATGTTAGTAATTATACGGGAAAATTCAAAATTAAACATTATTAGAGAAAATATGAATATGAAGAAAGGAACATCTCATTGGCACATGGGGAAGTTGTTCAAACTATTTTAAAACGAACCTAACGCTGAAATTTACTATAATGAAAGAGGCTAGCATCATTTATGGGCTGAGGTAGTTAATTCATTTGCATGGGACATTTGAAGCGTTATCTGAATCCACACTTTGCAAACAGAAGAATCTACTGCTCTCAAGGTATTAACACATCCACTGTAATAGCGATGTTGTAGATTAAAACTCTAAAAGAAAAATATGTTGTTGTTAAACACCACAGTTGGTAGAAAACAAAAGTTACATAAATTATTATTAAGTCCTTGGGTGAGCTGCACTAAACCTCCATTCGAAGGAATTGAATTAGAAAAAACATCCACACTTTCCGTGGGCCAGAAGACACTTCAAGCTGTATACGATTGTGCAAGTCGCAAAAGCTGTTGTAGTTGGTGGGTGGATACATCGGTCTTGAAGCGTGAATCTTATGCAAAACACGCTAGATGTAACAATCATGACTTCATAAGAAAATTTTAAGAATTTTAAATACATACTTAGACCAAGAACTCTACTGATATCCTTACAGAATATTAGTGTGTATTAAACAACCTTTAAAAGTTTGTAAGGTGGAGAAAAGTTCTTCATTCAAAGGTGAAAATGGAAAAGTTACATCCGTTGTAATCGATTAAAGGTGAATACGAAGCAGATATGAGTAATCGTTTCAAGGTGTTCGTCCAGATGCTTCATGGTTAAATGGAGAATTAGAAATGACAGAACGTGGTTTTGTTGTTACTTAACGAATACTTAGAAACATCTGCCTCAAGATGTGTATACATGCTGGAGGAGACTCTCCATTTACTTCCATATGCTCCAACTGTGGAGAATTACCACAGCTCTTGCCACATTAGCTCGTCGTCAAGGTGTTGTAGCAGCATTAAACGCTATGGGTACTAAAATTAAAATGCCTGCAGTAACGGTACTTCCTGCATTATCATTCTTGATTACAAATTTGTAAGTACTGGATTATTCTTTAAACGGTATTTGCTTATACGATGGTAAAAAAAGTAGTTTAAATATGTAGAAGAGACCTACCCTGATTTATGAGAAAAGAAAATAACGAAGGTTCATATGGTAGGTAGAAAAATCTAATACGATGAAGATATACTGCCAGAGTTCTAGAGCCTGTCTACACATACAATTCATGTCTAAACATGACGTTTCTAGGTGCTATCGCAGCTTTTATCAATAGCCATCGCATCGTGACTGACACAGAACAATTAGCACTTAAGGATATATTCTTCCAACCAGAATTTGGACTGTCCATGCACTTCATTAGAACGTGCCCATATGGCAGCCTAGACTACAAACCAGGGTGGAGTGTGATAAAATTACTATTCTAGTATAATGAAAAAAGTTCGCAGTAGTACTCTATGAACTTTATTCTGGTTTAAAATAAATCTAGAATTATAAACTATGTAATCTTTCTTATAATAATAACTTGCATCAAGCCTTCATATAAACTTCCCTATCGTCAATTTCACTTATAAGAGCTCTCTTACTACATGTTTAATTTCCCGATATCTCTCAATTGAACTGTCGCCGCATTGCCATTAAATAATCCTCTTTATCTATTTTATCCGCAAATCAATTACTTTTTGAACTTTGGATTTTGTAGCATATGATCTCAAATCCATAAACGTAGCTCGGCCATTACTTTCACTGAAATGGATGAGCGATATTCATTTCCAACATATTTTTCTACCATCTCTTCAAAAGTTCCTTGTAGCATTTGGATTGTACATTATATGTTTCTTTAAAGACGACTTCTAAAACATACAACCGGTGGCAGTAAAACTGAAAATTCCTTTTTGCTATATTAATACTTTCTTACTTTTCCTGCAAAATCACAAATTTCTTCAAATAAAATATTGATGTGTGTCAAAGGCTAAGGTAGAACTTCACTCTAGTACTTCTTTGCGGTAGTAACTCATCTTGTAACACTTCCAGATCGCCTCCATTAAGGCTATGTTCTCTTCACGTGCTAAAACTTTGAACTCTGTTATACAAAGCTTATTTTCAAGCACCATAGTTCTCCTTTCTATATATATTTTCAACATTATCATCTCTATTATATAGGCATTATTTCTCTTTACAACAATTTCCACTATATGATGATAAAACCCACACAAGCTCCTTTTTGCCTGTGTGTGCCTGTGTCACACAATTCTGAAATTTCTTGATTCAAACTCTGATACTATTCTCGCCTCTTCCTTTGTACTTTAAAGCTTTACGATATTATCTGCAACATTTAGAATTATAACTTCTCCCTTATTTAATATTTCTAAAGCTTCTTCATTATTGGTCTTCTTAGTAATAACTTTTTACATTATCTACTCACCTAGCTCTAATAATAATATAACTACTTTCTATGTACCACTCCTGTTAATATCATAAATCCTGATTTTATATTGATCTGCCTTTTTACTAATCCGCATTTTCTAAGAAAAACTACCAGTACTAGTTACTGTTTTGATCCAATTTCTCGATTCCTACGTATGGCCACACACATTATGTCTGTGCGCTTCCAATAAATACATTACATAATAACCCTATGCCACATGCACGCACAATACACACATCTACACATAAATAGCCACACACATATTTCACACACACACACAGCGCACATGTGCAACTGTCCTGAATCTGCAGTTCACGACTGATAAGCCACTGTCTCCTTGAATCCTGCGTCCCAATGACGAGCACCATATTAAGACCTGTTATTAGCAGCATTTGGACCCATATATGCACCTGTGACACACCCTGCTCTTTCACATATAAAGTGCTGTAGTAACATATGATGTTCACATACACGAATAAAACTGGAATGTCTTTTACTAATATAGGTTCAATACATCATCTGATTCTAAAAATGTATTAATTTCTTCTGGATCTGGGAGATTCGTTTTAGATAATACTTTCATACATTTTCTGCACATCAATCTTTAGTGTAATCTCAGTAATCCTGAGTCCTGATGTATCTTCACCAATATTTTCTAACAATGCTTTTTATAAAGCTCTCGTGATTGTTCTTTACTTTTCAAAACTATTCCTCCATTTTATATATAGAGCTACTTGCTAGTAACTCCTCTTGAATTAAATTGTTATTATTTAACTGCGTCTTTAAGAGCTCACCAGCTGAAAGCAGGAACTTTGCTGACAGCGATTCCTGGATCACCTCGTTAGTTTGAGGGTTACGCCCCTGACGAGCAGCTCTTTTCTCTAACTTCTCCGTGCTACCAAAATCCGATAATTTGGATCACCTTTAGCTAGAAGTTTCCTTCTTCAATCCAGTTTCTACGTCATGCTTCAGATAGCAGCAGTTAGCTTGTTGCTCTTCTGCAGTCCCGATTTCTCAGCAACTTTCGAAATTAACTCCTGATTTATTCATGCCACTCTTTACTCTCCACTGCTGAGTAACGGTTCTACTCGTTTCACCTGTCAACATCACCACATCGCTACACAATCAAGGTTTTATTATATAATTTTAGCATTTCTTTTAGTATCTATATTTCAATTAGTAATTTCTAAAATTATTCTTTATTTTTCTGCAACACACGTAAACTTATTTATTCAAATTTATTTACTCTTCTGCTGCCATATGTTATTGCACGTTAAGATTATTAACGACAGTCTTTAATATTTAGTCCTTCATATAATACTTGTGTATATCTCTGTTACTGGCACATACACTATTCCGAATTGTTTAGACAAGAAATAACATACTTTTGCAGTTCTCACACCTCTCCAGCTACTCATAATCTACTTTTCAATAGCGTCTTCTAATCGAGAAACCTTGCCTCGAATAATAACCGCAATTATAGTTTCTTGAGTGTTTAGATGTACATGTTACTACTAAGTCACCCATGCCACCAAGAAGACCTAAAACGTCACTTTCATCAGCACTCCAGCTCCCCCTAATCTTGTTATCTCACTCATCCACGTGTTAGCATAATGCTGCTTGGCATTATCACCATGATGGTCATTCCATCAATTATTCCACATCCGCTGGGCAATTATAATCTCTTTAGTGCACCACCAACTTTCAACACTCAATTAATTAAATCTTTATTAACGTAAATTTTGCAAATATTTATTATGGTATTTCTTGTGCTAATTTATTTTCCAATTTATCATTTTTAGATGCACTAGCAACTACTGTAGGATTTCTTAATATTAATTCCTTCGTGCATGAGAAGGACCACTTTAATACACCAACCCTTTTTAGTTTATCACTATCAATTTTCATCAGATATAACCTCTGGACACCTCTCTTACTAGTTTCCCATCTCTAAACCTTTTAGAAACATGAATGACAAACTTAGACGTTCTAGACACTTGTTAATATCCTTTGCTACTTCTCTCATCACTTTTTGTAGGAACTTTCGCAATAACACCATGCATCTCGCAAATTCAACTGCTTCTTTTAAACTCACTAGTGGCAACCACTACTGTGTAAAACAGCATTTCTTTTAACATCTCACTATCTGCTGATTATTATTTATTTCATCCTCATTTGTTTTCTTCACTTCTTGAATATAAGCGTAAACTCATGTCCATTATCTCACAACTGCTTGAGATAAAGCAGTCAGCTCCCGGAACCTATCATCACAGATATTTCTCATCGTCCTATCCTCACTCATAAATTATTGTTAATTTTATTATATCAAATTTCTCAAAATATACATTAATTTTACTTATAAGTATCATTTTATCACAACCCAAATTCTACTTTCAAATAGGCATCCACTCATCCGCTATACTATCTTTAGAAAATTGATGTCAGCAATCCAGTCGGAATAAATAAAGGTAGGTAATCATGAATTGGTCTGAAATTACTTTAATAGATGGAAATCATGATTAATCAACTCTAAACAATATCATTGATATTTGGAAAAGGATTAAATGATGAGTATGCGACTCATTTCTCAAGTAAATGGAGAAGAAATTGAAGTACCTGCATCAGAATATGATAGATTAAACGTGCATTAGATATGAAAGGATACGTATTAGGAGTGACTCTAATATGGCTAGATTTTATGTTTATTTTTACTTATTAACCATCACAATTGTAGGGTTTGGTTTATATTATTACTATCAACAACTCTACCGATGATAATAAAGTAGATGACAAAACCAATATTGAAAATACTGCAAAAGCGAAACAAATTCTCAAGAAATATCGGAAGCGCGCCGCCGCCGCCGCCGCTGGACTGTCGTCGCAAAACGCAGTACTGAAAATAATTAATTCTCGTGAAAGGATAGTACTAAGGAAAAAGAATACACCTTATAATGTACACACACACAATAACACAAGTTTATTTCTCACATCTGCATTTAATTTTCTCTACAATTAGTGCATCGAGTGTTAATCTAATTGAAGCCAGGAACATCAGCAAGACCAAGTGCTCCAAGACCTAGTTCTAAAACCTAGTCTCTTCTTAAACCATCAAGCACTCAACTCAAGTTCAAAACCTCACTAGTTCAGCAGCTCGTAGCAAACCAACTACAAGCACTACGACTCTTTCTCAACTACTCAGGTGGTTCAGTATAATATGATGTGTATATATAATAGTTACAATAATCAAGGTTATACAATATACTGACCACATAACACAACTAACTGGCAGAAGTATGCGGTTTCTCTTTTCGTGGCGCAATATAACGAATGCACTTCTATGGTATACATTATTCAGTTCAGCTCACATCACACAATCATGTCTCAAGCAAGTGATAAGCAAAAAGAATTAGTAGATAAACTGCAAAGATTCAAAAGTTCCTTGTCTATATGCTTCTTGAAATTAAAAATCTAAAGATGGTGAAACTAAACACGTTGCCAGTAACTAAAGAACACTATGAAAAAGTTAAAGAAGGAGATAATATCTCTCTTAAAAGACTTTGGTAATTTAGAAATTAAAAATCTAATATCGTATCATTGAAAATAGAGTGACCTGGAAAACATCAGATTTCTACGAATCCATGTTTCCAAATCACTCCTTTTTATTTTTATTTGCAATACATCTCTTAATCATTTTTGAAGCTTCTCACCATGTTCCCAGCCTTTTTCTGAATTATTGACAAGGATTTAGGAGGTCTCTTTGAAAACTGTTGCAAATCCAGCCTGTGCGAGGATTTAGGCCAAACTATTGATCAGGTGGTAAGAATTCTAGAACTTTTTCTACATTTCTCACTATTTCAACAGGTTTCAACTCTGTCACTTCTGGATTTAGTACATCCAAAACCTAGTTAATGTATCTAGAAAATTATTATAAAATAGTCAACTTCTCCTGCTCGAGGTGTGTAGAAAATTCTAATGCCAGCATATTCCACTTTTTAAGAGTAACCGAAAAATTTCCTGGATAAGTTTATCATATGTCCCTTCAAGTAATACACTTTCATCTCTTTGTCCAATTTCCTCTACATACATGCATAATACTTCATTATAGACCTTTCGTGAGAATTTATTTCATTTAAAAACCTCAATTAATAAATCTTCTTTGGTAAACTTTAACTCTTTGCTCAACCTTGACTTTTTCCGGATAAAGCACCCTGCAAAAGGAATTATCTGATTTAGAATTAGTAAAGACGACTTCCGTTGATAATGATCGGTCTGATCTATCTGGACACTACTCCTTCTTTACTAATTTCTAATTTCAAGGACGTAAAAGTGTTTTACCACATCTTCTCCTAGTCTCATTTCTCTACTCTCGTAATAATTTCCGTAATTTCTTTTTAACCACATTGATTCAGTTGTTAATAAACTATGGACTGGTCACGCACATTTGAAATGTTCTTAATACTGAACTATCCCTTTAGTACTTCTATCTCTATTTTAACCTAACTTCCCGTATTTATAAACAAATTGGACTATTCATACTATTATCTGCAGCTATCCATTTCCTTCTAAACTTTTACGAAAATTTCATTATTTCCCTGTTAATTCTTCTTTTAACTCTTCAAGAGTTAATAATTTTATACCACATATCAACGATTTCCATATATAACCTCTATATAGTTATCTCTGATTTAATTCGCCACTAACAATCACCTCTATTCCACAATCTTTCTGAAAAGAAATTACTTTATTGGTTTCTTCAATATATTTTTCGAAATACACATTATTATATTTTTCTCATCTTTCATACTCATTTCTCTTTCAACATCAACACGTCTCCTTTGGACCTCGGGCAACTACCCATTAATGATGTAGGTAGGTAGGTAGTGTGGTGTAGTGGTGGGTGTTGTTTAAACAAATTTCCATCCATGCTTATGGCCTCTCGTTAAAAAGTGAATGCCTCGACATCTTGTTTTCAAGAAATCGCGATTTTTGAGTCACTCCCTTAAAATAATACTATGGTTCAACAACTAATCCACCATATTCGACAAAATATCAATTACTTCTGACATAGTTGTAAGTCCACCTTACTTTTAAATAATCAGTTAAATCATAATAGTCTACGCAAATCCGACAACAGTATATTTTACCCTCTCGATTCTAGTTCTTTAAATCTTCTAACGTTTCCAGAACCTTTTTGCAGCATATTTTACCTCTTCCATAAAATATAATATGCTCTGGTAAGTGTTCTCTTTGAGCAAGAGGCGATGAATAAAACCTTCATTAGGTTAATCACTTACTCTTTGTTCTCCACCACCTAATTCCTGTAGATTTAATAATAACAACATCATATGACATAATTATGCCCCTTAGTTTTTATAATATAGAGTTACCTCTAATACATATTATATCATCATGTGTGTAAAGTTGACTACTATTGCTCAAATACAGAAAAATTATTATATTTTGAAACATAAAGATTAGTATTAAAACTAATTAATTTATACTCCTATAAATCATCATACTTTCACACACACACACACACACACACACACACATGTTCCTATAAATATACAATAATTCTCTTGAGTACTTTCTGAAATAGTCTCCTCACTCTGAAAGCCTCTTTAATTTTATTCTTCTGAATATTTAGCTGTACGAGCTCGCTTTTTCACGAGCTGCTTATTCAATCTCATACGTAGACGAATCTGACTCTGGAGTTACCTCTAAGTATTCACTTCATCACTTTCATACCTTCAAGCGACTTCTTCTAAAGTCATGACACGAGCTAAGCTAAGTCACTGCTTTGGTCCTTAGTTGAGCTGTTCTACGTTTGTTTCTTGAGCTTTAGCTTTGGTATGATGTTAACTGTTAAGTCATTTTCACGGCCGTCTCTTCTCCAACAACTCATAGTACCACCACGTTACCATCAGGGCCCGGTCTCAATCAAACACTGTACCAATGATCTTCTAAACTTGAGATTGAGCATGCTGTAGCCTGACCGCCTTTCTAAAGCCACTAGTACACTCATCACGACGTCCACCAACACGTCCTTCTTTGCATAATGGTTGGTAAGAATCGAATGTGTGGTTACTAATACCATATCCTTTAGTCACAGACATGAACCTGTAGAGTATCCAGCATGTCCACGAGCAGTGAACGTTAAAGATAAGACGAGTTTGTCCATTTCCATCAGCTTGCATGTTCACTTTCTCATGTCACCTTTACGTTGTCCAAGAGATTTCAACAATAACAGCCCCAACATCTTCATCTGGCACATCAACTCAGAACACGCGTTCAACTGGTTCGCAATCAACACCATCGATATTACGAATAATTACTTTCCGGTTTAGATACTTGCAGTCTTCGTAAACTCTTTCCCGACGTAAAAGTTTCTCTATAAGAATTGATAAGTGAAGTTCTCCACGTCCACTAACTACCCAATAGAATCACTTTGTGGCTAGGGTTTCTACACGGTAATGAAACGTCTGTTTCCTAATTGCGCTGCATTAATCCATCTTCTAATTCTTACGAGCTGTCAAATAAATTTCCTTCTTTTCCCAGCAATGGTGAGTGGTACGCCACAGCTGCTGCCACACACGCTGCTGCCACGCCACACACACACACACACAATCAAGAAAGTCATTTGTGTGTGTGTGTGTGTACTGTTGGTTCATCAATGTGAAGCACTGGCAGTACTGCTTTCTTGGTGATCGTTTCAGACAAACCATGTTTCCCAACGTTGATATCAGTCCATACCACTCATCATGCAAACGATATCTCTGGCGTGTGCTTCTGGAATTTCTTCTCACGTTTTAATCCAAAGTAACCGGTACACGGAAGTTTTAACCAACCGTTCCGCAGCAGCAGCAGCAGCAGCAGGCGCGCAGCTGTGCGTCAAGCTTCATAAGAGATACTGATTCTACTTTCATACTTCCACGGAATCACGTCCAATACCGTATACGACCAACATAGTCATTGGCTATAGTCTAATCAATGCTACTTGGAACTGCAGAGGTTCGTCTCTATTGTCTTTTGCGTGCTGGAAACTATAATCGATTACTGTTTCATATAAATATTTGCGTATGTTTTCTTCTTTGAGCATCAGGATCACTTTCTCAAAAAGAAGCTGTCTCGCATTGATGGCTGATGCATAGACTCACTGGGAATTTGAAGTTGTTCATCATTTTGCACCTAATTCAATAAATAAGTCAATTACCTCATCCACAACTTCTTCCTGGACGAGCTGAAGGTTTATCAATTTTACGTTTACTATAACGATTGGTAAGTTTTGTTCTAAAGCTTTTTAAGAACGAAACGTGTTTTGCGCATTGTTCCTTCCATAAGCATCAACTACTAAAAGAACACCATTCATCTCACCATTTCTTCATAATACGTCTTCATACTTTCTCCACCAAAAGTCCGTGTGTCCTGGTGTGTCTAGAATGTTAATTCTCTTACCTTTATAATCGTCAGCTGTATTTTCTTCTTTCGCTACGATTGCAGGTCACCAATGTCTCTCTCTCTAAATCGTTAATAGAGTCCATCGCCTCTCTTCAACATGCTCATAATAGAGCGGAAAATTCGGATTGTTTGACAATAATTCATCAACCAACGTTGTTTTACCGTGGTCAACGTGAGCGATAATCGCAATATTTCTTAACATCATCTCTTCAATTGTACTCGACATCTCCTCTGTTCTTACTTTATAAAACATGATAAATCATTACTATAAATTTATCTGATCGACCACTCATCGGTCAATACCTCACTATTTCCTTTCTCCTCCATTGTCAAACAAACATACTAATGAAAGTGGACTGACATTTTAGAATCATAATTTTTATATACAACACAAAAGAAGACCGAATATGACTCGATCTCCTTGTAACAAATTTTCTTTTATTATGGGTGTGCATGGAATCAATATCCATCCAAGCACTCCTGTTGATTGAAGTATGCTGATAGCACTATCACAATGATTAATAGGATGAAACTGTGTTTAACTGTAAATTTAAGTAAAATCAGGTTCTTTACCAATCAATCCAACTGCTGCTGCTGCAACTGCGATAGATTGTGGAGGAAACTCATTTTACCCACAACCCTCCCAGATGCGTTAGCTGCCACTGCTAATAGTGGATCCATTCAACCTGGCTCGCTGTAACTTGGTTAGTAGCTTTAGCGAAGGAATAAGTTGAAGCTGATGTATCAGAACCAGTGATGAATACCCCAATCCATCCAAGTGCTGGAGAGAAGATCTATAAACGCTGCTCCAGTTGCTAGCCACGCATTATCCCAGTATTTGACATACCTGGATGCATTCATGATGTGCGCAAATCCTACTACGAATGCGCATTGTTATTAATGCAATTTTAACTTCATTAAATGTCGAATGAAAGTTTCAAACGCGTCTTCTTTCCAACTAATTTTAGCTGATAAATTTAGAAACTAATGCTGCTACTAAGATTGCTGTACTAACAGATCCTCTAGTATATCTAATTTGAACACTGCAGCGATTTCTTTACCAGACACTGACTGGATAATATTGTTGTGAATAAATGGCACTTTCGGGTCATAAAGCAAGTAAGTGTTTTGAAGAATGCTTTAGAAGACTTTATAGTCCACAAGAAGAGGTACCACTTCGTTAATACTACTGAATGGTGACCATGCTACTAAAAATCTCATTTACTTGCTGTGTTTTGCTTGGACATTGTCTTTTCCTTCAACTTCTTTTTCATCAGCAAACTCTCCATGTTGTTTTTGGTTTCCGTAGAATTGGAAGTCAAAACAACGATCGAAACCAATGATACTACTGATGAAAGAATGACCAGGCAAATTGTTCTCCCACGCCAGTTAGAACTTACAAAATTGCAGCGATCATGCACGATCCACCTCAGATACTCACAATGCTGGCCAAACTTCTAATGCGTTTTCTCTTAAATCCAGCCATGATTAATAATCGCGTAGAATGGAATAGTTACTAGATACCACTTTGTAATTGACGTCCAATCATTGCTGCACTCAGCTGTCATGCGATTGCGATCCATTTGCATAAGCCGCTAGTCCATCCATAGCTGGCTACTGTGTGCTCCAACTGCTCCGAACGTGCAACCGGTGCAGTGCGTTGTTAGCGATCAGGTTGCAAACACCTGCCGCATAAAGGGTTTGAACCTAAACCAACTTAATAATGAAGCTGTGATTGCTACTGGTAGCTCCAAATCCCGCTGCTCCTTCTAAGAAAGCTCCGAATGAGAAGGCAATAATCACTGCTTGAATACGAGACGGTCAATCAGTTAATGAAGTAATACTATCTCTGATAATATCGAAGTGACCAGTTTTAACTCGTCATTTTATATAAGAACACTGAGGTTAAGATAATCCAAACGGTGGCAGGCATAACTCCGCATACTATACCGTGGAATTGTTGGAGAACGCTGCGAATTGAAATGGCATTTTAAAGAATAGGCATGCAATTACAATTGCTACGACAGTCAAAAGTCCTGTTAACCACCCTTTAACTTTGAATCCAGCTATAGTGTTACGGAGTACACACCGAATTGAATTGCCACGATGCCGCCACACTAAGTGCAGAAGACGAGAGAGACAAATTATTATCACATCTGCTGTACATACTGAGTGAATTTTCCACAAATACACTTCTCCTTTGTATAAACATATATTTTTGTTTGGTTTGTGAAAATCTATTGCTTTTAACTACCAAATAATATGTTAACTAAAATCAATTAATATGTGTAAAATTCTTAACTGTTTATTCTAAAGATCATCTCTCTCATCTTCATTAATCAGATATATAACAGTTTTTATCTGTTTCATTTTTGGGTTATTTAGATATAATAACTATTTTGTATTTGATGGTAATTTGTCAACGATTTTCTGTTTACATTAAATATTGTAGCACGCTTTCATTTAAATGTAAAAGCGTTTTAGTTATTTTACAACATTCTTATCCACTAATACCAAAGAAAATAATATGTATGAAAAATATTACGTAGTATAACAGTTCGATTCTGATCAATTATTAATTATTTGAATCCAGATCATAAAGTAATATTTTTCTTTATTTTATACTTCATATATATTACATATTGTAATAAACTTTATCACAATATGTTTTCATATTTTTATAAAATAATACGTAGTAATATTTTTGTTTGTCTTTTAATACTCTATTAATTTCTTTATTGGCTTTTTGTCTCCAGTACATGACGTTATCATAATTCTTTTTACCTTTTAGCAACACCTATCAATAGCTTAGCATAGCCATTTTAATATAAAGTTTCAATGGAACAATACTCATCCCTATTTCATTTTTGAATATTAGTTAATGAAGCTATCTGTCTTTAGTAATAATTTTCTTACTCTTAATGGTTCATGATTAAATTCCACTTTCTCTTCAAAATGAGAAATATGTATAATATACAAACATTTCACCTAGTCTTGTTTGACAATAAGAATCCTTTAAATTAATTCTTCCACGTTTGGATTGATTTTATTTCGTACCAGTTAAAACTAGACCTGCTTTCATATGTTTTCTCTTCTATGAAATAATCATGCATTTGCTATTCTGAACTATTACTTTAATTTCCTTATTCATAATATCTTCCTACTTATTACTTATTATTGATTTATGTTTTAATATTTTAAAATCTATCTCCTGATTTTCTAAATCAACATTTGCGACTTTAATAACAATGACCTCATCTCCAAGTCGATATACTCTTTCTCTTCTTCCGATTAATGTCATATGATCATACGTATAATAATCATCGTTCATTGCTTTTAATATGTGACTAAACCTTCAATATTACTTCTCTAACGTTATAAATACTCCAAAAATTAGTACACAGAAATAATCCTCTGAATGTTTGTTCTTGATATTTCAGCATATACTCGTATCATTCTATCAACTTCACGTTCACAATCTACAGCTCGTTTTTCATATTCTGAAGAATCTTCTGTTAATTCTGGAAGTCTAGTAAGGAAATTGTCGAACGTTTCATCTGGATACATCTCCATTAAATAGATGTTCTATCATCTCTGTGTACTAATAAGTCTGGATAACGTCTGTGTAGGCGATGTAAAGTGAGTATATTTTTGTCGCTAATGCAAAGTGTCTCATAGTATTAATATTTGTAGAATATCTTGTCTCTGATTCATAGTTCTTAATAAAAATTCAGAAAGCATTGGTCCCACAACTCACCCCTTGAATTTTCTAGCATATTTGCAAGAATATAAGGTCTCAATCTCCTAATCCCTTTCTGTTCTATATCCTAGACTAGCCGCAATATCAAAAATTGTCTAAGTTTTTCAACTTTCTTTGGCTCTTCATGAATACTGATAAATGAAATGGTACTTCATCCAAAAAGAAATGTTTCCAATAACTTCATTTGCACTCAACATGAAATCTTCAATAAGGTGTCTCTGATACACCTCTTCTCTCAACACTATATCTAGTACTTCCTCATGCTCATTCTGCAACAACTTTTGATTCCGGTTTATCAAAATCAATCGCACCTCTAGTTTCTCTTATTTTTACGTAATGATAATTCTAGTGCCGTATTTAACATCGGCACATACTTTTGTATTCTTCTATAACTTCTTTTGTTTTCTGCATAAACTTCATTCTACCTTTTATATGTTAAACGCCCTTAGATTTTATTACCGCTGGATAGATATCATAACTTTCAGGATAACCTTTCGGAATTAAAAATCAATATCACAACAAATAGTATACCCTCAATACATGTGGGTTTAACGAACAAATATTATCAGATAATTTTCTCGGTAGCATAGGTACAACTCTATCTCGCTAAATAAACACCTACATCCTCTATTAGCAGCTTCATCTAATGGACTATCTTCCGTAACATATCTACCGACATCAGCTATAAAGACTCTCAATCATAACCTGAGTTTTTAACAACAGAAACGGCATCATCTAAGTCTTTTGTCATCATTCCATCAATTGTAACTACCATTTCATTTGTACAATCTCTATATTTATCTTCAAGTTTAATCTCTCACTAATTCTTCTAGTTCTTGTTCAACTACTCCTTGAAATTCATTAGGACATTATGTTTATATATTACTGAAAGAATATCAACTCCTGGATCATCTTTGTGGACCTATTGACTTGATTATTATCCCTTATGATCTTCAAAAGCTAACCTTAGAGTAATCAGTAATTTCAACCAACACCTTAGTTCCATCAACCAAATTAAAAGTTTTTAGCATTTGTTATCTTAATATATTTTGCAATATTTTTATCATCACTTTTTACAAACGATTTTTCCATTAGTTAATGTTCCCAACAGTATACTTAGTATTTCTTTTCTAGTACTTTCTGAACAATACCTCTAGATTACGATCATCTTTATATACACCATCAACTTTAATCCAGAACAACATCGCCAGTCATGGCACTTGAGTAAATCCTTTAGGGCACATAGACTTCTATTCCTAAATCAGCCGAATAAACAAAATGCAAACTTTTTGATGTAATCTAATTACCTCTTCTATTCAGGCCCTTTTACTATAAAGAAATTTCATTAGGTAATTGAGTTATTACTAATTTTCGTTCTAATCTCACTCTACATTTTCACTAATTCACAAATTCTTTTGCTGGACTCAATATTTAATTTTTCTTTTAAATCTTCTATACTTAAAACTTTTTCTTTTTAAATATTTTTCTATTTTCTGTAACATATAATCCCTCTTAATTTTAGATTATGGCAAACACATAATTATTATAAAAATAAACCCAAAATGAAATTACATTTTAGGTTTATCATTGTTTTAGTCTATAATTTTAACCAAGTAAGACACACTAGTGATATATATATTAGTCCTAGTACTATTGTAATTTTCTTTGTAAAACTAATTCAGCACCTCTTTACTTTTTGTTTTCCAAACAGTTCTTCTGCTCCACCAGTTAATCCAGAGACTCCAGATTTACTTTCTTGTAGTAATACTACTATAATTAACAGAATACTGCTCACTATTGCTATTGTCATTAAAAAGGTGCATACCTCCTCCCAAAAATAATCATTCATATCACATACATCATAACTATATTAACATTTTTCAAAAAGCAAATTTATTAAACAAATTTTGTGAATATTATTCTTCCTGAAGATGTTTTGTAGTACACTTTGCACCTCAACTTCGATAGTTTTGATTTTATGCACGTTTACTATTTTCAACAACAATCATTGTACTGTCTCGTAGTATATGCTACACCTGATTATTTTCCTTACCTTCTCTCAGAACCTGAACTTAATTTTTTCACCTGTAGTTAACATAGGGTTTTACAGCATTACTTTAAATCATTGAATATTTAGAACTCTTAATAGATTGTAAAGCAGCAAGTTTATTAAGGTTATAATCAGTTGTTATAATAGCACATTTATATTTTTAGAAAGCATAGTCAATTAGTAGATTATCTACACCTTTTATGCTCGTTATAATTGTATTTATTATCCATTTCAAGATCGTCTCTTCATGGAGATGTTCAACACAATCTAATCCGTGAGTCTTCCTTTAGCCTCGTTTTGATGGATCTTCCGAATCTGGAGATTAACTGCAATTTTAATACAAACTCAGAACAATAATTTTTCCTTCTAAGAATCCAGTTTCATAAACATCTGCGACAGCGCGAATACGTGAATCAATTAAGGCACTTGTATCAACAACCTTAGCTACAACTTTTTATTCTTAACTTTAGGTTCTCTTTAGGGTTTATTTCCAAATTTAGCAAAGCTGTAAAGGATATCTAGACGATCACCTTCACGTTCATACTCCTAGTACCAATCCTAAGTATCCAAAACAATATAAATCACAGCAGAAATTATTCTACCCATTATTCCTGCACCAGCTATAACATCAACTCCTTGATGAAAGTAAACTAGCTAACAGTAATCCAAGAATTAATCCTCATTGTCGTGAAACAATTTTTGTGTATAGTGTTCTAGTAAGACGATCTTCGATTCTTTTTAACATTGCTACAAATCTATCTGAAACAATAAAGACATTAATACATACTGTAGTTCCAATGGCATAAATAATTCCAACATCGTCCCGCTCATTGATGTGAATATATTATAGCATATCAATGCGCCAGTTGAAAAAGTGTTCCCACTGTTATTCCCAAGAAAAGGAAATAATAATTAAAACTTTTTCAACATACAAAATCACCTTTTAATATTTACCTGTAAAACAAAAATTATTAAGTATACTTTAATCAATTTTATATCATGGTATAAAAGAAATATAAAACATCTCTTCATTTATTCTACTACATCTCTACTTAAAAATTAACATAATTAATTTCAAAATAATTTAAATTTTTATTGATAGATGAACAGAGAATTTAAACATACTAAATCTCTATTCACCCATAATAATTTATTTAAAACACATTGTTAAAAAGCTATATCTAAACATTCTCTCATCTCTACTGGTATTATTTCAATACCGTCTGGGAAATCAGAATTTTTCATATTTCCAATTGGGACAATTACACGTTTAAATCCATGCTTTTTAGCCTCATTGATTCTTTTTGTTCAATTCCTACTTTCTACTCTTCTCACTCTCCAGTTAATCCCACTCTCACCAATGAAGCAATCATTCATATTTACAGCGATATCTTTAAAACTTGATGCAACGGCCATAACCACACCTAAATCTACTCGCTGGATCATCTCATTCACCCACCTGATACTTTCACATAAAACATCTTGTTGTTGTAATAAATAACCAGCCTCTCTTTCTGCCAATGTTAGTAGTAAAATCAATTTATTATATTCTAAACCCTGTTGAAATTCTTCTTGGGTTATTAAAGGCAGTTGGCGTTGTTAATGATTGAATTTCTACTAGAAGTGGTCTACTACCTTCCATAGTACTAATAATAGTTGCTCCAGCAAGGTTTTTACTTCTTTCTTCTAAAAACATTTGAGATGGATTAGCTGTTCCTTCTAGTCCACTATGCGTTTCATTTCAAAAATACCAATTTCATTAGTAGATCCAAAACGATTTTTTACAGCTCTAAGAATTCTGTAACTATGTTGCCCTTCTCCTTCAAAATATAACACTGTATCAACCATATGTTCAAGCATACGTGGTCCTGCAATAGTTCCTTCTTTAGTAACATGCTCTACTATAAATATTGCCATATTTAAACTCTTAGCACCATGTGTTGTTGTGCACATTCTCTAACTTGAGTAATACTTCCTGGAGAATTTTCTAGGTTAGATTATAAATTGTTTGAATGAGTCAATGACTGAAAAACTGTGGTTTTATACAACTTGATAAATTAAATTTAAATCAGTTTGTGCATAAACAAACAGTTCATCCTGTATGATATTTTTAACCTATCAGCTCTTATTTTTGAACCTGCCTCACAGACTCCTCACTGTTAGCATAAAAGAACATCGTTCTTGGCTGAAATATGCTGATATCTGAAGAAGCAATGTAGATTTCCACTGATACCTGGATCCCACCCAAAAGGACTAACGATCCTCCCACAACTCCTCCACCTAAAACCCCATTTAATTCGCTATCTGTAAGTGTTCGTGGAACATCCTGTAGAAACTGATTTTAGTTTCATTTCTAGCTTCTACACGTTCTGTATCATTTTGTTTTAACTTCAAATTCTGTATGTTTAGTAGCCTTTTTGCTTTCAACTACTTCTTCCATAGATGCCCATTTTTACTAAACTAGGACATCTTTCCCCATATATTTTCAAAACTTTTGGTAACTACAGCATTACATCTGGTATTTAACATTTTACCTTTGCACTAATTACCTCTTAGTTTTTTACAACAAAATTATCATTTTTATAATCACTATTAATAGTTCCAGTTAATTCAGGATTTTTTAATAGTTCTTCACTTAATAAGTCTTCAATATTTTTGAATACTACGTTTTAATGGACGCGCTCCGTATTCTTTTTATACTACTGTCTTCAACGATTTTAGCCATGGCTCTGTAAGTTTACTAGTAATATCTCTATCTGCTAATTCTCTAGATAATCCACAATTAATAACTCAGAAATCTAATTCTTCTTTTTCAAGAGTTTTGAAGACAACAATATCATCTCATTCTATTTAAGAATTCTGGGACGATATTGTAATGCTTCCATCATAGTATTCTGAACGTTTTATAATCATTTTAATTGATCTCACTCCACCAAATCCTACGAATTTTGATCATTTTCAGTTCACTTTCATCTAAACATCTGAAGTCATAATGATGATAAGTATTTTGAAACTCTACTACGCGACCTGAAGCATCTGTTAAACGTCCGTCATCCAACACTTGTAATAGAATATTGAAAAGATCGATGTAGAGCTCAATTTCATCAGCACTACAGAATATGGTTTTTGACGAACTTGTTCAGACAATTGTCCCGCTTCTTCATAACTCATACATAACTCTGGAGGAGCTCCAACAAGTCTACTAATAGAGTGTGGTTCCATATACTCACCATGTCAATACGAATGAACTATATTATCTTCTGAACTAAATAATGCTTCCAGATAAACTTTTTCGCAAGTCTGTGTCCACCCCTGTAGGTCCTAAGAAAATAAAACTTCCTATTGGTCTATCGGTGCTTTGAACCTACTTCGCTCTTCTAACTGCTTTTCTGCTAGACTGCTACAGCCTCATCTTGTCCAATAACTCGTTTTGTAAAATTTCTTCTAATTTGTAAGAAGTTCACTTTCTGGTTTCTGTTAATTTTAGTAACAGGTACACCAGTCCAAGCAGCAAGAACTCTGGCCACATGCTCAGAGTACACTAATTTTAATTTTATCTTGATAAACTGTTCCTGCCAAGAAATTTTAAATTGTTCAATTTTGACTAATTACTTGGTTAACTTTACATCACGTAGCTGCTATTTCGAATTTCTTTGATTAATTACAGCCTCTATCTTTTTTCTTTATTTAAACGACTTAATTCATCTTCATATTCTTTAATTTTCTGGAGATTTATAAAATCTTAATTTAACTCTAGAACGCTTTCATCAATAAGGTCAATTGCTTTATCTGGTAAAGATTCATCAGTAATATATGTTGTACTTAACTTTAACCTGCATCTCAAAAGCTTCATCTAAAATTTCCACATTGTGGTGTTCTTCATATTTTATGACGTAATCCTTCAAGAATTTTTGAATTGAATCTTCTGTATTAGGCTCTTCAACTTTAATCGGTTGAATCTACACCCCAAAGCTGCATCTTTCTAATATTTTCTATATTCTCTCAGTAGTGGTTGCCCTATACATTGAATTAAACCACGTGATAATGCTGGTTTTAGGACGTTTGATGCATCGGCACTACCTCGAGTCCCTCCGTAGCACCAATTATCGTATGAATTTCATCGATAAAGCAAAATAATATCTCCCGTCACTTCTATTCTGTAATGATATAATCTTTCGAATTCACCACGATACTTAGTACCTGCAAGTAAAGTTCTCATATCTAGAACCATAACTCTCTTTACCTAATAAATTACTCGGAACATTTTGAGATACTATTCTTTCCTGCTAAACCTTCACAATAGCTGCTTCTTCTCCAACCCCCAGGTTCTCCGATTAATCGGATTATTCTTAGTACGTCTATTTAAAAATCTCTATCATACGAGTAATCCTTTTATCACGTGCTAAAACAGTCTAATTTATTATTAAATGCATCTTAGTTAAATCTTAGCTAATGAATTTAGTGTTTTCAGTCTTTTGCTGAACTATCTCTCTGGTGCTTCTAATGAAATCCATCGAATAATTTAGACAGTAACCCCTGGCTTTTGTTTTAATAATTCAAATAGTTCCGCAATTAACGCATCAACATTAACTCCCTAACTCTGTCAGTTAACAAACGAACAGCAGTCCCTGTTTTCATTAAGAAGATAACTAGTAAGTGCTCACTTGTAACTACAAAACTAGATGTATCATCCGTAAACCGTTGACTTTTTCTATAGTTCTAACAGCTCCATTAGTATAATCTATTTTCATTAGAACATTGCGATAAAAATCAGTACCTTCTAATTCCGCTTCATAAAAGTCTGCTACGTTTTTCTCTGAAGTCATCATAATAAACACCATATTTATTAAGTGTTTCTATCACGACAATGTATTATTCTATACTCAACATATAGCTTAATAGTAAGTGTTCAGTTCCTACGGCTCACACTGCAAAATCATTAGCTTCTTCTTTTTGCTGTCGTTAGCACCATAAGGGCCGTTTCATTAAATCTTATGTACATAACCTTATCCTTCTTATTATATTTTATATTTGTTAAAAATTCATTGTTAAATCTTTTTAAATTTGCTTTTGTTTTAGAAATCATCTTCAGCACTATTTTCATCAATATGCTCTAAAACTGATTATGCACTTCTGTAATAATCTCTACACTATCTATAAAATGATTGTAGTCAAATCATCTATATATTCTTTTTCAAGTAGAATTTTAGCTATTCTCACAGCTTCATCTACCTCTAAAATTTCATTATCTATTGTCTCAATTAAATAGTTCTATGTAATCTTTTTATTTTTGTGAAGGGTTATTTTAGTAATTCTAATAAATCCTCCCTCCACGTTTACTTTCTATAATAAATCCATGCTCCGAGTAAATCTAGTTTTTATTACATACACTTTAATTGGGATGGCACACAGTCAAATTTTAAAGGACATTACTTTTAATAATAATTATATGATCTTCTGTTGCCTCATTAAATAAGTTCATAATATATTGTCTCAAGAATATCTCGTCATATTATTATTCATAAGGGCACCTCCTTTTATTGACTAAAAATTGACCTTTTATTAAATTATACTACATCTACAATATTTTGTACACAAAAACATTGATTTTTCAAGCTGACAAATAGAGAACGTTTTTATGAAACCGAAATATCGTTAAAATCGATATTATAAAGTCATCCTCTTTTTAGTTTTTAATAAATTTCTATATCTAAATCACAATCTATATCTAACTAATTAATTAGTTATTTAATTCTTTGATTTTCTTATTAAATATTAAATTCATTACAATTGCGACTATTGTCCCCTAACACAATACCACCATCAGTGAACATATGAATAAAACTTGGTAATTGTGAAAATGCAGTTGGTACCGTAGTACACCAAGTCCTAATCCAACTGAACAAGCTATTATCATAAGATTTTCTCCTGTTTAGCAAAAAGTCTGTATTCCCAACATTTTAACCCTCGTATGCAAGTACCATACCAAACATACTAATCATCGCTCCCCTAATACTGGTTGAGGTACGATTGTTGCTAAAGCTCCAATTTTGGGAATAGATCCAAAAACTAGTAGTAAAAGTACCATTACATACATCACTTTTTTACTTTTCACACCTGAAATTTGTACAAGACCTACATTTTGAGAATAAGTTGTATACGGAAATGCATTTACTAATGAACCTATCATTACAGCTAAAACCTTTCCAGCTAAGTAACCTCTCTCGTAAATCAGGTTCTTTAACTTCCTGATTACAAATATTCTCTAGGGCATAATATACACCAGTTGATTCAATCATACTAACAATCCCCACTCATAACAAAATGTTAAAATAGCACCCATATTAAATTCAAAACCAGTAAATTTAAATGGTAAAGTTGGATGTTGGAACCATCCCGCTTGTGATACTTCTGATAAACTCACCAATCCCATAAAACTAGCAAATAACTGTACCCAGATACTCAAAACCTAGAAGAATAGCTATTGATTGAATAAAACCCCTGTAGTGAATTTATATATTACTAAAATAATTAAGCTAAAGTGATACATGCTAATAAAATATTTTTGGATTCCCAAAATCTTTTGATCCTTGTCCACCAGCAATATAGTTCATCGCAACAGGCACCAAAGTAATACCAATAATCGTAACTACACTCCTGTAACAACTGGAGGAAATAATTTAGCTACCTTTGCAAAGAATGGAGCTATTAAAACTACTACTAATCCAGAAACGAAAATAGCTCCATACATAGTGTGGTAACCCAGAACCATTACCTATAGCTATCATCGGTGCTACTGCCGTAAAAGCACATCCAAGAACAACAGGTAAAACCAATACCTGTGAATTTTCCTTTTATATACTTGTAGGGAATGTTGCTACCCCACATGAAAAATATCAACTGACACTAAATAAGTTGTTTGTTCTGCTAAAAGACCTAATCCACCAGCCACAATTATCGGAACAATAACTGCTCCTGCGTACATTGCTAGTACGTGTTGTAAACTTAATATAAAAAGTTTTCAAAATTCTTTTCTCCTTAGTTATATATTATTCTTTGACAAATATAACTATATAATATGAAAAATCGCCTATAATTACTTATAGGCGATTTAAAATTCTACTATAAATAAATACTTTGTAAAACTAGTTTAAAGTAAAATATATATAATAAGAATGCCCATAATCATCAAACTTTACGGTCCGATGGTAGAAACTTTGCGGCTCATATTCTTGCCTTTATATGCGCTATATTTTGTCTGTACAATATATAATAACAATTTTTCAAATGATTTTCAAGTGTTATCCATAATTATTTTATATTTTTACTGTTCAGTAGAAAACCCTCAAAATATAATTAAGCATTTTAATAAAATCTTTAAAAATTATTATAACTCTTGACCTGACCTCATTACTTTAACTTACCTCTAAAATCCTCTAAACTTGAGTATCCTTTTTCTTCCATGATTTCTTGTAGTTCTTTAGTTAATCTAGAAAATACTGAAACTCCCTCTTTATGTAAAGTTGTTCCTACTTGAACTAAATCTGCACCACATAGAATATGCTCAAATACATCTTTACCATTTATTACTCCACCAGTTCCAATAATCTTTTATACTTGGATTCAAGTGTTCCCTAAATGCACGAACATTAGCTAGTGCTGTTGGTTTAATATATTCTCCACCAAGACCACCAAATCCACCTTTTGGCTTAATAACTACTTGTTCTTTATCTAAATCAATATATAGACCATTGCCTACACTATTTACACTATTCACATATGTAAGAGGATATTTATTAAAAATTTTAGCCATTTCATCAAAATGTGCAATGTCAAAATATGGTGGTAATTTAACACCTAGTGGTTTTGTAAAGAATGTGAATACCTCAGCTAATAATTTGTCTGTAGTTCAAAATCTAAGCAATCTGAGGTTTCTAGGGACATTAGGACATGATAGATTAAATTCAGTCACACCTTCATATTCACTCTCCTGAATTTTCTTTAGTAAACCAATATTCTCTTCATAACTCATACCAGTTACAGATAAAAACTGCAATTTGGCTCCAGCTCTTTGACGTTCAATAACATAATCTAAATAATAATTTAAACCATTATTCGGCAACCCCATTGAATTTATACTTCCTAAAGAAGTATCATCAATATCTTGGCTCAGGGTTACCTGCTCTATAATCATGAGTTGCAGTTTTTGTAACAAAAGCCCCCGCTTCACTATTCACTAATTCATCTAGCTCCACTAGTCGTCAGTACAATGAACACCTGATGCATTCATTAATGGATTAGATAATTCTACATCTAAAAAATTTGTTTTTAACATTCTTCATACCTCCCTATGTTTACTAACAATAGTTTATCACAAATAAATTCTAATAACCATTGATAAAGCTAGTTTTAGATTTGTATTCAAGTAAAATAGAAGGAGATAAAAATCAATTTTTCTATCTTCTTCATAATAGTTTAGGCAGTCATCCTTATCTCAAGTAAATAATTTTATTATGCTTCTAGATACTTAATTATATCTAAATACAAATTGTCCATCTTCGGTAAAATATCTTTTATTCTATCAGAATGCTCTTCTTTTAGCCAAGCAGTAGGTTTTTCATATAATACTTCTGTCTTATCTTCTCTCTTAATAAGTAGTAATTTAATGGAAGATTAAAACTTAAGTACACATCATCTTTCATTAGTAATGTTCCAACTCTTTTGGATTCCTAAAACAAATATATTGAATATCCTCTAATTCTAAATCAACGTTTCTAGCGTATTCACCTTGGTTTATATTTAGAAATTGGTGAATATTATCTAAATATTCATCTACTTTCGATTTTACATTTTTAAATTCGTCATTAATTAGATACTTTTCCATGATATACCTCTTTTTTAACTATTATTATATTTATTTGATATCATAATACACTAATTATCTACTTTTTGTCATCAATTTAGTTTCTGAGGAAATTATAAGTTAGCTTTCATTTAACGAATTTACATTTATACATACTACAATTATTTATTCATTAATCTCATCAATAACTTCTTTAAGTAGTTCATATGAATAGTGTTGAGCTTCTTCATCATAAATATATGAATTTATCATTAATTCATCAAACTCTACCCTACGTTTTAAATCTAAAATCTGATTTTTCACAGTTTCCTTATTCCCAATAAATGAGATTTTTTGTCATCTGATTAACCACAGATTTTTCATGATCAACTATCTCCTCATGTTCAAATGCGATTGGACCAAAGTGTGGTACCCTTAGTTGTAGCAATATAATTTTTCCAAACAGCTTCTTCTGATTGTACTGGAGGAACCATTCCTTGTGGATTGCTAGTTATTATATTTAAAAATGATTGAATCTGAGTTGTTGATAATCTTTTTGCTTCTTCATCAGTATCTGCAACAACTGCATTAGCACCCAGAATTACATACGGTTCACTTAAAACTTCTGAAGGTTTGAAGTTATGTCTATAAATTGCTACTGCATTTTCCATCATAGCTGGAGCAAAATGTGATGCAAATGCATAAGGTAGTCCTAGTTCAGCAGCTACATATGCACTATCAGTACTAGATCCCAGAATATATAGTGGAACATCAAGCCCGGCTGCTGGATATGCATGAACAGGTCGCTTATCTTTAAAATACTCTGACAGTTCTACAACTTCTTTTTAAAAATCCATCTCTATTAGTATTTCTTCAATAGCACGCGCAGTATTATAATCTGTACCAGGTGCCTCGACCTAAACCTAAATCAACTCTATCTGGATATAAAGTTTCCAAAGTTCCATATTGTCTCTGCAACTATATATGGACTATGATTAGGTAACATCACACCACCCGAACCTACTCTAATATTACTAGTGTTATCTAGTGTACGTTGGATTAATAACTGCGTTGCGCTACTAGCTACGCTTTTTGTATTATGATGTCTCTGCAATCCAATATCTTTTCATATCCTAATTCATCAGCCTTTTTTTAGCTAATCTAATCATTGCATCTATTGCATCTTTAAAAATTTTCTCCTTGTCTTAATGGAGCTAAATTTTAAAATTGAAATTTTTCATAGTTGTCTCCTTTACTTATTCTCTATCAATATTTTAATATGAATATATAACTAGATAAAAATATCCTTTTGTGCTAAATTCTCAATGCACTCATCATAGTATGCTGCATCATGTTCTTTTATAAATCGGCTTACTTATTTTACATTCTTTTAGATCGTTGTGAGGAGAACAAACTTTTCCTCTATAATTTTTATCAAGCTCATTCTTTACTTACATTATAGCCTCTACTCTTCATTTCCCTGCATAATCAATTCATGATACTTAAAAAGGAAAAATGGCTTATGTTCAAATACATAATCTACCGTTGTCATGTTTCTTACCCCAACCATTTCCTCTTAATGCACAACACTCTCTATGCTGACCTAAAAGTTGTTGCCTTGCAATTTTGGTATTAGTTCTTCATGCCAAAGTCTCATCTTGTCCTCCATTGATAAAAGCAGATTCTTACAAATATTTATTTGGATATTTCTTTAGAAGATGTTTTACTACTTTTATCAAATCTTCTCTTTTTATATTTATTATTATGATATTCTTCAATCATCTCAAAAATTATCTTTTTCTTTCTTTTGTTGCAAATTTTTAAAAATATCCCCAGACATGATGAAGTGCATTCGTTACTTGTCCTTATCTTCTGGTAAACTAACAGCTTGTTTTATAAACTCATTCACTTTACTTTAGAGATACTTCTTCTTGTTTTAAATACGTTCTAATTTCTATGTATATTTTACTTGAGTGACTTAAAAACAAGATATTTATTTTTTTGTCCATAGCTTTTGGCATCGAACTCTTTCTTCTTTATTATTCATTTTATCATTTTCGAAAACTAATTATTTATAGTATTCTAATTATATTATATCCTTTACTTTTTACTACAAATTGATATCGTAACATATATAAAAAGCTCCTTATTAAATTATTTCTAATATGAACTTCTATATTAGTTTTTCGTTGTATTAAATTTAACCATATTTTTGATTTGCTACATCAATACTAACTCTAAAATACCAATGGAATATTTCCATATAATATAATTCTAAAAATACCTATAATAGCTAAATGTATTGGATAATAGTAGTAAAATAACCATTTAGAACCAATATGCCTCACTTATTCCTGTCATATCTCATTAATAGTGGTAATGAGAATAAAGTTGCAAAACTGCAACACTCCATAAAAATACATCTATAAATATAATATAAATAGTTGTATAAACACTTATCCAAATAACATAGTCAAATATTTGTTGTTTTTATTTCCCTATGATTGTATAGGAAGAATGGTATCATAAGAGCAATTGAAGACCAATCCGCCACAAAATGTTAATAAACAGAAAACAATAATCGCTAAAATCTTCAGTGTATTACTTATTTTCTCATTTCTAAAGATAGCAATTAATAATACAGACATTGCTAATGGGAATAAGACACTTGTTTTATTAAATATACTTCCTGTAGTTATATCAAACGATATACCTAGACCGAAGCAAAATGCAAAGTGACTGACAACAAAGCGAAACTCATAATTCTAAAGAAATATTTTTAATATCTTTTGTATAATAACATCCTTCTGCGATAAAATACCACATAATTGGTGCTGTTAAACGTCCTACTATATGCATAAATACTGGTATTGGTTCTTTAACTAAACCTGCTATAATAGCCACGCTAAATGATCAATTGTCATAGCAATAATAGCTATATATTTTAACTGAGTTCCATCAAACTTTAAATTCTTCATTTTCTTCCTTTCTTTTACTATTTTTACTTAATAAAAACATTAATTAATATATATTTACCAATACTATATTAACTAATATTATGACATTAATTAAGGATAATCAGAATACTTTATATTATTCTAGCATATAACAATGTTATCATATTTATATACATTATACAACTATTTCTCTAAGCATAAACTTTAACACTAATGACTAATAGAAATAGCCTTTTCAAATATTTTTGAAAGACTCTCTTACCCTAATGATTTATTACCCTAAATTTATTACTATTGATTTAACGTTATTTTTATCTTACTTCTATTAATCCAATCATTAATTAATTTAGCTATTTCTCTAGGTTTCTGCGTATAAAGTTCATGTCCAGAGTTCTCTAACATTGTAGTATCGAAGTTTGATGGTAGTTGACTAAGTGCTTCTTTTTCTCCACTCCGGTTCTTCTTGATAAACCGGCGCAATAAATAATACATCTTTAGAATCTAGATTTGTTTCATATGGTTTTATTACTCGTCTTAAGCTAAGTAAATTAAATACTTTCTCATATCTAAATCCAACTCAAACTCTTTTTGTTTTACTATTATAACGATATGAATTTCTTACCGCTTCTTCCAGATTTTTGACCAATAGCTAGACTGAGATTTTTCGCTAGCTATGACTTCTTCTATGTCAGTAAAAACTTGTTTTCTAAAAATAATCCTTGGTATCCGTTAATTCATCATCTAAAAATCATAATTTCGTCTAGATTTAAATAATTCCATCTAATAAAACAAGTTTAGTTACTTATGAAAAACTGTGACGCTAAATAACAGCCTAAATCTCCACCTAATGAATGTCCGATTAAATAAACCTCTTCTAAGTCTTTTATTTCTATTTTTAAAACCAACTTATTAAATCTTGTTTATTTTTAAAATTTTCTATATACGGATTTAGAAATGATACTTTTTCATCAAGCTCATCAATAAAATCTTTTAGCGTAATAACAGTTGCTACCTAACCCACTCTATAAAAATGTTTTTTTGTTTTTTTGCTTCATTACTACCTTCATCTCCTTAAAACACTAAGATAAATATATACCAATATTTTCTATATACTAATTTAAACTTATGTATTATAGGCCTTTAATTTTTATCCAAAATATCTAAGTAGCATTATAAATATTATGACTATTATAAATAAACCAAGTATACTCCCAAATATCGCAAAAAAATCATTTTTAAATGGTGAGTTATATTTACGTACTTGAATAGATATATCTAATAGTTCTCGGACTCTTTCATCACATCCATAAGAGATAATATACTCTCCTGCAGAAGCTTCAAATGAATATCTTTCTTCTCTGTGACTTCTTAAGCCTGATACTGTTGTTTGAAGATTACTTTCATTCGAAAGTAATTTTTTCCAGTATATCGATTCATTACACTTATTCCTAAATCTCTAGTTTTTATTTTTACAAAAAAATCGTACTTTATTAACCTAATAGAGTAATTTACCTTTAACCATATAGAATATTTTCCGTATTCACTTATTGTAAAAAGTAGTTTCTTTCTCACTACTAGGTAATTCACAAATCGCTTTTATTTACTATAATTTTTCACAATAGGCCTTTATACAAAATAATAACAATACGCTAATTGCTATTAATACATAATATAAATTAACCACATTATTTTTCCTTAATTTTAAGTTATTCAAATATAAATAATTACTATAAATATTTATATACTAATAATATTATTATAATCTATTTATTTTTAGATGAAAAATAAGGAAATATAATGATAATAAATAACATATAAGTGTTATCATATAAGAAAAACCATGAATTAATAATTTAATTCATGGTATATAAATATTTTTCTAACTGGTATTTAGATATACATAATTATGTGATTTTACTATACGTATGCGCTCTTTCAATCTTACAAATTGTATAATAATTTATATATAAACAATTATTATATAGTCTATATAAAGAAATGAATAACTGATAAAATAAAAACCTATTAGCCCTATTATATATGATATTATTACAGCTTTATTGCTAGCTTTTCCCATCTAATATTTCTAAAAAGATTAACTTCTTTCTCATTAACCAATTTTTTTCATTTTTCTAAAATATCCTCTGATAATTTTATACAAGTATTTTGTAATTCTTTAATATACTCTTCTTTTTCTAAATTAGAATCAATTAATTGTTTAATTTGATTTTCAAATTCTTCGCCTTTAGCTATTTGTCGTGCTATCTCTTCATCTTGACTTTTATCTTTTTTCAACTCTATCGTCTATTCTTTTTCTAGCTCTTTTGCCTTTTACTACTTGACGAGATATTTCCTCATCTTGACTTTTATCTTTCTCTATTCTATCATCTATTCTTTTTCTAACTTTTCACCCATCCTCTGCTTGACGCGCTATCTCTTCATCTTGACTTTTTATCTTTTTCTACTCTATCGTCTATTCTTTTTCTAGCTCTTTACCTTTTATTGCTTGTCGAGATATCTCTTCATCTTTGTAAAATATCTATTTTCTCCTTCTCAATAAATAATCTATCATGTTCAATTGTTTTATCTCTATTAATTCTTACTTTTTTCTGAAAGTGCATTATGTTTGTTCATAAGATCTTCTTGTTCTTTTAATTGTCTAACAACTTCAGCTATCTCTTGACGAGCAAACTCATCGAGCGTTTCCTGGGATGCTCCCTTCATTTTTAGTTCAAGAGTTCTAACAACACTTCTATTTACAGCTACACTCGATACACCTAACTCAATAAGAATGTTGTTAACTCTGCTACTTTTTTGATGATACTCAAATGATAATTCTTGTGCTTGAGCTGCTGAAATTTGTGCTTCAGCTAAATCATGAGTTACCGTCTGTAACGCTTCTATTGCACCTTTTTTCTGAAATAATCCAGCAGAATGATCCTTAGCTACTTCAGCAGATTCTTTTGCCAATTTTGCTTTTTTACTTGCTTTTTCTACATTTTTTCTAAGCTCTTCTACTTTCTTAAACCTATCATGTATAAGATCTGGTACCCTGATTCATATTTAACTCAACTAACATTGTTTCTTTATTTTTCCATAATATATTTTTCCACCTTTATACTTTAATTTTTAAATACGATTAATTCTATCAATCTATAAATGTTTTTTTATTTTTCATAAATACTTTATATTTTATTATTTTTTATTTCACAATATTATCTAATCATCACCTAATTTCTTACATACTTAATTATAAGCTCTATATGTCCCCTTATCCCCATTCAATAATCTCAGATAAATCATTTATTAAACCTGGATTTTTCTTCAATATTTTTTGAAACTTCTCCTATATTATTTAGTGAAGTATTTATATCGTTTACCGCCTTAAAAAACACTTCTGCAGTATGCTCCATCACATTATATGCTTGGTTCAAAGTCTCTTCGGTACTCTCAGCTGCAATCCACATTCCCGCATGTTTGTAATAAACTTTTGAGTCCAATAGCTGCAACTGTTCAGTGCGTAATCTAATTCTCTCATTTCGTTTTTTTAGCGTTGGATACTCCCATACCTATATCAGTAACAACTGCAATAGCAAATCTACCTACTCCCACAAAATTAACTCTTAGTATGAAATTACGAAGTGTTTCTAGATTAAAGCCTCCTGATTTAATTACTGCACGAATACCTGCATCTGCCAAGTCAATCGCCGTAAATGTTCCAGTTGCTATTGTCATCATTCTAACTATTGTTCTATTATTAAAAGGTGCTGTTTTTTTCTCCAATCTATTTTCTTCAAGTCTTTAAATTTTTTTAATACCCTTATCTCTAATTTCTTCAAATAATCTTCTAATAAAATAAAAACTTCTAACTATACATTCATTTTAGAATAACAGGAATTGACTGACGTCCTACTTCTCTTGCAATTCCTATCTCTGTCCTTAAGTCAAATTTTTTTCACCAAGTAGCATGCCATTAAATAACTTATTAAAGCCAAATCGAAATTTCTTTTTCCATCTTTATCCCTTTTTTTAAAAAAATAGGTAACGCTGATAATTCTATCAACAACGATAGTAGCGGGCCCTGGTAATCCTGTTCCAATGTTTCTTGTATCATTTCCTGCTTCTCTAATAGAGGTTGAAGAACCAGCTATATCACTAACCATATGGAAAAACCAATATACAGTACCAAATATAAACTTTTTCTTTAATACTCTCCAATTAAATATAAATCATCTTCTTCCAATTTTACCACCATAAATTCTCCGTTAGAATTCGTTCCATATACATTTTTAGTGAATTGAGTTAACATAGAGAAGGCTAATCCTATTGGTGTGGGATGGTGAAAAAATCTCTTAAATGATGCTGTGTTCCTCCTCCAAATTCATATGTTACCTTATCTGCTGCAATTTTATATTTATCCTCTAAGAAAGAAACCGCACCTGCTAAGTCATCTCCTTCATACCCCTGTGATTTTTGCAATTTTTATAACAAAATTATTTGTTTTTTGTCCCCCAATCATTTGCTCTTTCTAAAAGAAAATTCACCAACAAAAATAGAATCTACAATTCCTGAAACAATTCCACTTGCAACAGCAATCATATAGTCTATTCCGTCAGCATGGTTAGTAAGTCTTTCAATATCTGTATTTAATTCTGCTATTTTTATCCTCTATCAACGCTAATTTTTTTCATCAACATTTAGAGTTTCCATAGCTATTTGTCGTTTCCTAATATCTTCTATTTCATTGATATTTACTGGTGATAAAATCTCATATTCTGTATCAAAACCTTCACTAGAAGTTTTAAATTCAACTATTGATTCCATAAAATCTCTTTCCCCTTCATAATTTATGCTATCTCCTTTTTCATTTTTTAACTAAAAATAGTTTTTAGACGATTTTTCTGTTTATAAATTCATATATTTTTTAGCTAATATTAATTTAAATATTTATATAGAAATCTACTTATTTTAAATTCATCTTATTAATACTAAAATATATTATAATGCAAACGTTTATTTTTCAATATTCACTTTAAAATCTAAATGATTTTTAAATATTTTAAATTATATTTTTCTAAAAGGTTGCTTTAGCAATCATATTACTACATTCTTTTTTTATATTATATACTCTACGAATATCTATTTAATAGTCAACTATTATCACAAGGATTTAATTTATATACCATTATTAAATCAGGATATTATTTTATAACTTATTTGGAGCCATCTTAACTAATATATTAAAGATTCCACGAATCAGAGAATCAGATTGTCTTGTTTCGTGGGATCTATTATTTTACTCTTTTCTTAAAAACTATTTTAATTTATTATACTACGTAAAATCATAAAATGCATTATTTATATTAAGAAATAAACATGATATAATAAAAGTAAATAGAGATATTTAATATATATTTAAACAATTAGGAAATTTTAAAAAGGGAGTTCAATTATCACTTAAGGTAATTGATAATATAAGATCTACTATACTGTAGGGAAAGAAATTAAAGGTGACGTATTATGTCAAAAAGATTCAAAAAAATCAGCAAAAATTTATGTCATTTTATGTTTAGGGGAAAAGAGATATTTAAAACATTAAATACAGGTTATATAGATGAAAGAGTGAGCCGCATTAGGGAATATGTCGCAAATATTTACTTTTTATACAAAAGATGGTTATACAATCATGATTGATGCTGGATACAACTACGATAGACTGGCAGAAAAATGAATTGGCTGGATATTAATCCAAATTCTATAAATGAAATACTAATTACACATCAAGATACCGATCATGTTGGTGCTATTGAAATAGATAGCGATAATTTATTTAAAGAATCAAAAATATATATTGGAAAAGTTGAAAATGATTATTTAGAAGGAAGAAAACGACGTAAGGTTTATTGGGGTTTATATAAACTACCTCAAGTAAATATAGTAAACGAAAAACTTTAATTGATGATGGAGAAGTATTCTATATTAAAAATATTAAGGCAGAAGCCTTTCTAGTTCTAGGAGATACATGGGGACATCTTGTCTATTTGATTCATGACATATATTTATTTACAGGTGATACCATTTGGTTTTGGAGCAGATGGCGCTATGCTTTTTTAAATACTCTCGCTGAAGATAGAAAATTACAATGCAACTCATTAAAAAAGATTAGAAGAAATACTAAGAAAAGAGAAATCTTAACTTAAAAAAATTATTACTGGACATACTGGTTGGACAGATGACTTTTAATTTTGCTTTTGGTCATATAGATGAAGTTTGTAATACATTAAAAACCTAAAAGTGCATGACCCAAAAGCACCGTATGATGGTTTCGATGAAAGTGATGATACAGAAGAAAAAGCAAGAATTGGATTTCTAGAAAAGTGTTATCAAGCTAAGTTATAAAAACATAAAAGCAGAGAAATATTTTTAATTCCTCTGCTTTTTGCGTGTATTTATATTTCCTATTTCTTATGAATTAACATTCCTATAGTCATTCCAACCATCGTTCCTAGAGACATTCCTATTGATGTACCCATACCTGTTTTACTATCATATAAAGTCCCTATTAAAGTACCTATAGACATACCAATAACCAAACCTAAGAGTATATAATCACCTTTATAACGCTTAGTTCTATCCCTCGATATTCTTATCATTCTTACTATCTTAACTATTATAAGCAATATACAAACTACAAATAATAGTAATATTGATCAAACCGTTGATAAAAACTCATTTTATTCACTCTCAATTTTTCTTTTTTCTATAAATTCAAATCTCATTACGTCAGTCAAATAATACTTTTTCTCCCAATATTTAATTAAATTTAATACATAAAAATATATTATTTTACTTATTTATAGTAATTTTAATTTATTTATTCTTTAAAAATAAGTGTTAACTATATCTACTATTTCCTCAGATATTTGACTAAATTTTTTTCATTATAATTTATTCTACTTATACTATTTTTTTCTATTATGTCTTTTGTAACATATATTCCATTTGTTTTTGTAAAAATACATCTGTAATATTGTTTTTCTCTAACCATAATTGATTGATTATCTAAAAACCAATAAGTTTTAGGGGATTAAGATTTGTTATCTCCTGTAATCCAACATCTTTAGTTCCTATATAATGAAATATTATCGATTCTTTTTAAATCATTAATCATCTGATTCTCTAAAAATCTGATATGCAAAATATCCAAGTAATATTCTTTATCCTCTCCAAAAGTGTTTTTGATATACTTTGAATCTTAGAAAAAGCTCTTTGTACACTCTTATCATCAATTAAATATTTAAACATTAAAAAGTTCAAATTCTAAATATATATTTAATTCTTCTAGTGAATACTCTAGTAATTCTAAAAGTTTTTCTCTGTTTCAATATCCTGCATTTTTAAAATAAAAGATTTTCATATTAAACAAGCAGTCGCATAAAACTGATTAAACTGTTCTTCCTCATAACTAGATTCATCCATAATATTTTTGCCCACTTGTACTTACTTTCTGGAAGTACATAATTATCTTTTAAACTAGTTTCTGTTATTTCACTTAATGACTCATATTTTACAAATGACAGGACATAATCCGACCACACCTCTAAATTTATTGGTTGACTTACTCTTTCACATAATGAAATTGACATGTTTGGACAATAGTTTAAATCCTTTAAATACCTTAAATACTTAATAAAGTTTTTCTTTATCTTGAATATTTCTCCCATTAACTATATTTTTCAAATATGTTAATACATTCAAATCTAAATTTATAACTTGACCTATACCATAAATATTTCGTAACTTTTGAAGAATTTCTGTTATCAAAAATAAATGCTTTTATCATAATCAGTAACACCCATGATACTATAACCACTTATTTTTCTTATTTTTTAAAAATATAATTCTGAATTCTCCCCTATATTAAAATAAATTAATCTACACTTCTTATACTGTTCTCCATAACAATCAAATATATTTAAAATATTTTTCAATTCTTGTTTCAGTTATTGATAATTCTATAAATTTTTTTATCTTTTTAAAATTTTCAATATATGTATTTACCTCAATAAATTAATCTTTCAAACTCATAATTGTAATAATTAAAAATACAGCAATGATTAATTAAAAATTAGATTACTATAATACCCAATTATTTATATGAATTTATCTTTTATCAAAAATTATTTAACTTACCCCTTAGTATTTTCCTTCTTCTTTATAACAAATTTCATATATTCTAGAATTTAATTCTTTCTCTCTTTCTTTAATATCCATCTTAGAAAAATTTATTTTTCATCAAAAAATACTTCATTAACTTTCATATCTAATTCACTAGAAGTAATTTCTTCACATTTTTCTATAAAAAGATTTATTACTGATTCTACTATTAGTATCTTTAGTTAGTAATGTAAGATTACCTAATCGGTTTTTCAATTTTTTTATTTTTATCATTAAATTCATTATAACCTTGAGTTTGTGGAACAATATGTTCAACTTCCCATTTTAAGAATTCATTAAATTTATATACATTTAAAATATCATGTATATCGCTTTCTCCATCAAATATTGAAATCAGTATTAAAAACAAATCTAGTAAATCTCTTATGGTTTCGATAATAATTCGAAATTTTTAGGAACAATATAACCATTATGAACATTATAATGTCTTTTTATATAACGTGAAAATTATTGGTAATACATCATCTTTTTGTCATATCTAGATCATTTTCATATTTAATTACTTTTTCTTGTATATCATCTATAATCCTTTTATCAAATATCATCTCAAAATAGATTTTTCATTACTATGATTATCCATTTTATTCCCCCTCTCTTTAACTTATCTATAAATATAATTATATCATATAAACCCTTACTTTAAAACAATAATATTATTATATAATAAAATTGTACCCTTACTTACTATAATAGAAATTTTCAATTCTATTTCTTCTAAGTAAAAATAGAATTAATCATTTGTTTCTTCTACTTTCTTTTTACTTAATAAAAACAATAATTTTTCACTATTGTCTTTTTAAGTTATTATACAATAATTTAATTATTAAATTTAACTAGCATCTGTTTTTTTATCTAAAAGTTTATACCTTTATTTCATATTTGATATTACTTTTTAAAATATCACATTTAAAAATAATTATTAGAAAACTCAAATTTATAAATTAAATTTTTAAAAATTACCACGTTTAGTTTCTATAACTCTCATTGCAGACTTAATTACATAAAATTCATCAATTAAATTAGTAATAAGGTTATAGTTATACTTTTGTCAATCTTCCTGAGATTAATTTTTGAGAAATTACGTAAAACTTATGTATATGATCCTCTACACTACATAATATTTCCTTAGCATCTTTTAAGCAATATTTTCTTGCTAGATTTTTCTACTTCCTCCCTAAACAAATCTACATTATAATCATGAATTGTAACCTTCTTTCCTTCAATAATTATATCTTTTTCTTCATAACAAGTAATAAATTTTTGTTCAACTGTATTACATACAAAAATAATTCCATAGTCAGAAACATATTTTCTTTCTTCAGGTCACTGTTCAACATTAGAATCATAAACAGTTAAACTACCAATTTGCCTACCTATCCACTTTGGTAGGCGTTCCTCATTCACTCCAAAACGTTCTTGCGCTCTTTTTCCAAAGTGTTCTGTCCAAGTATACTGTGGTCCATAAGAAAGTCCCATAATTATCCTCCTTTATTGAAAATGATAAAATAAGAATGTGCAGTTTTGCCAAAAATAAAAATGTACAAATAGGTTTATAATAGTGCATATAAAAAGAGAGAGAAAATATATGTACGTAAACCTAAAAATAAACAAAATATAAAAAATAACTCAACTATCAGATTTAGAAAAATCTACGAAAACAAATGGGGTGTTTAACTTGAAACCTAACTTTAGTGAATTAGCTAGAGTTTTTAAAGAAAGATAGACGTACAATAAAAAGACATTATTACCAAGGAATAACAAAATAAACAAGAAATAAGCCATCAAAAATTGGTGTTGAGTCATTTATTAAGTGAAATTAAATTATAAAAAGAAGCTCATTATGAGCAATTTGTTAAACACACTTGGAATAATATAGATGAAAAAGATTAAAAAGAACAAACTAAAAGGAATCTAGCGATAATAGGAGAACGATTTAATGATAACAAATAGATCTAATTATACTAGATTAAAACTTAGAATACCTTAATTTAAAACAATTTAATCACAGACTAGATGAAATAATAGAACTAACTCAAAAATAGGACAATGTCGGTAATAGATATTCTATTAAAACTAACAGACTATGAAGTAGATGTAAGAAGCAAAAATGTAAAAGAATCTATGATTAAGGTAGCTAATTTCCCTTATAACAGGTCATTAGATGATTTTTGATTTTTCATTTAATTCTGATATAAATAAATTAGAAATAAGAAACTTAGCTAGTTTAAATTTTATAGAAAACAATAAAAATTTAATATTTATAGGCAATAGTGGTGTTGGAAAGACTCATTTAGCAACAGCGATTGGAAGATTGGCAGCTAGTTCCAGATATTCAACATATTTTATAAAATGTCATGATTTAATAGCAAACTTAAAAGCCACTCTAGCTGAAAATAGGCTAGAGCAGCGATTAAAACACTATTCAAAGTATAGATTATTGATTATAGACGAAATTGGTTATGTTACCCTTTAGAAAAAGGTGATGAACGGTTATTATTCCAACTAATAGACCGTCGTTATGAAAAGAAGAGTATAATAGCCACATCTAATATTCCTTTTTCTGAATGGGCGACATTATTTAGTGGTGAGAAAGTGGCTTCAGCTATACTTGACAGACTACTTCATCACGCTTATGTAGTACCCATTATATGTAATTCTTATCGTCTAAAAATCATGTTAGTTTTAAATAATTGTACATTTTTGTTTTGTCACTTTTGTGCACATTTTTATATTGACATTTACACTACTACCAACTGAGCTACTATGGATAAATCCTTTATATATATGGAGCGAGTATTGAGAATCTAACTCACAACACCAGTTTGGAAGACTGAGGTTTTATCACTAAACTACACCCGCATTTGTTATATATTTATTTGCTACGTTATTTATTATATATTTTACTACTTGTCAATAACTTTTTAAATATAAATTAGAAATCAAGGGCTAATTTCTTAACCTCGATTCCAAAAATATTACTCAATATCCCTAGAGTAACTTTTGATTTTATCTAATAATATACATAAATTTTTGAATTTACTATATTATTTTCCCCTATACTACCTTTAAACATATTATACACCTCTTTACAGATTTTTCTGCAAGGATTTATTAAAAATAGTACGTATTTTTCTGATAAAAATTACAAAAATAAACGATTTTTACAGTAAAAATTTACATATATTAATACATATAATATTTTTAAAACTATCAAATATCTCTAATTAAATATGAACATTTATGTAAATCTTTATTAAAGTATATAAAAAGCAAGGTGAAATTTACCTTGCTTTTATGTTTTAATTCGAAATTATTATTTTAACGATTGAAGTTACAACACCTGAACCTACAGTACGTCCACCTTCACGAATTGAGAAACGAGTTCCTTCTTCGATAGCGATTGGAGAAATAAGTTCTACGTTGATTGATACGTTGTCCCCAGGCATTACCATTTCAGTACCTTCTGGTAAAGTAACTACACCAGTTACGTCAGTAGTACGGAAGTAGAATTGAGGACGGTAGTTTTGTGAAGAATGGAGTGTGACGTCCACCTTCTTCTTTAGATAATACGTACACGTCAGCTACGAATTGAGTGTGTGGAGTGATTGTTTTAGGAGCTGCTAAAACTTGTCCACGTTCGATATCTTCACGAGCAACACCACGTAATAATGCACCGATGTTATCTCCTGCTTCAGCGTAATCTAATAATTTACGGAACATTTCAACACCTGTTACAGTAGTTGAAGCTGGTTCTTCAGTTAATCAACGATTTCTACTACGTCTCCAACTTTAACTTGTCCACGTTCAACACGTCCAGTAGCAACTGTACCACGACCTGTGATTGAGAATACGTCCTCAACTGGCATCATGAATGGTTTAGCGTTATCACGTTCTGGAGTTGGGATGTACTCGTCAACTGTTTCCATTAATTCGATGATAGCTTTTTCTGCATCAGCGTCTCCTTCAAGAGCTTTAAGAGCAGAACCTTTGATTACTGGTAGTTCATCTCCGTCGAATCCGTATTCAGATAATAGTTCACGAACTTCCATTTCAACTAATTCTAATAACTCTTCGTCATCAACCATATCACATTTGTTTAAGAATACAACGATTTTTGGTACTCCAACGTTACGAGATAATAGGATGTGCTCACGAGTTTGAGCCATTGGTCCATCTGTAGCAGCGATTACTAAGATAGCTCCGTCCATTTGAGCAGCACCAGTGATCATGTTTTTAACATAGTCAGCGTGTCCTGGGCAGTCTACGTGTGCGTAGTGACGGTTTGGAGTTTCATACTCGATGTGAGAAGTGTTGATTGTGATACCACGTTCTCTTTCTTCTGGTGCGTTATCGATTGAAGCGTAGTCTTTAGCTTCTCCACCATAAGTTTTTGCTAATACAGTAGCGATAGCTGCTGTTAAAGTAGTTTTACCGTGGTCAACGTGACCAATTGTTCCAATGTTAGCATGTGTTTTACTACGGTCAAATTTTTTTCTTTTTGCCATTTTAAAAAAATGTCTCCTTCAAGTTAATAAAATTTTTATTTTTTTAATAATTAGTCACATAGCATTCTATGATAACTATATTTTATAATGTTACAACGAAAAATTGCAACTATAAAGAATAATTTTTATTATCCTTTATTTTTGATAATTTCTTCAGAAAATTGATTTTAGGTACTTCTTCGTAGTGGTCGAATACCATTGAGTAAGTACCACGTCCTTGAGTTGAAGAACGTAGAAGTTGCATATCCGAACATTTCAGATAATGGTACTGAAGCACTTACTACTTGTAGCGTTACCACGAGCTTCCATACCTTCAACACGTCCACGACGTGAAGTGATGTCTCCCATGATATCTCCTAAGTATTCTTCAGGCATTACAACTTCAACTTTCATGATTGGTTCTAAGATTACTGGGTTACATTTTTTAGCAGCTTCTTTAAGAGCTAATGATGCAGCAACTTTGAACGCCATTTCAGATGAATCGACATCGTGGTATGATCCATCGAATAATTTAGCTTTTAACGTCGATTAATTCGTATCCAGCTAATACCCCATTTGCCATAGAGTCTTTTAATCCTGCTTCTACTGCTGGGATGTATTCACGTGGAACTACCCCACCAACGATAGCATTTTCGAATTCAAATCCTGCACCTGGCTCATTTGGAGTGAACTCAATCCATACGTCCCCGTATTGTCCACGTCCACCAGATTGACGAGTGAATTTACCCTTGTACTTGTGCAGCTTGTTTGAATGTTTCACGGTAAGATACCATTGGAGCACCTACTGTACATTCAACTTTGAATTCACGACGCATACGGTCAACGATGATGTCTAAGTGAAGCTCACCCATACCTGCGATGATAACTTGTCCAGTTTCTTCGTCAGTTCCAGCACGGAATGTTGGGTCTTCTTCTTGTAAGTTTTTGTAAAGCTGTAGACATTTTATCTTGGTCAGCTTTTGATTTTGGTTCAACTGAAAGTTGGATAACTGGTTCTGGGAATTCCATTGATTCAAGAATAACTTCGTTTTTCTCGTCACAAAGTGTGTCCCCAGTAGTAGTATCTTTAAGACCAACAGCTGCAGCGATATCACCAGCGTAAACTTCAGCGATTTCGTTACGAGTGTTAGCGTGCATTTGTAGGATACGTCCTACACGTTCACGTTTACCTTTAGTTGAGTTTTTAACGTATGAACCAGATGATAAAATACCTGAGTACACACGGAAGAAAGTAAGTTTCCCTACGAATGGGTCAGTCATAACTTTGAAAGCTAGGGCTGAGAATGGCTCTTCGTCAGAAGAGTGTCTTTCTACTTCTTCATCAGTGTTTGGATCGATACCTTTAATAGCTGGTACGTCTAATGGAGATGGTAAGTATTCTACTACTGCATCTAGCATTGGTTGTACACCTTTATATTTGAAGGCTGATCCACATACTACAGGGAAGAATTCTACAGATAATGTAGCTTTACGAATTGCAGCTTTAAGCTCGTCAATTGTAATTTCTTCTCCACCTAAGTATTTTTCCATGAAGTCTTCATCGAATTCTGCAACAGCTTCGATAAGTTTTTCACGGTATTCTTCAGCTTGATCTTGATATTCAGCTGGGATTTCTTTAACAACAAGATTTTCCCCTACGCTACCTTCGTTGTAAATAGCTTTCATTTCAACAAGGTCAATTACACCTTCGAATAAATCTTCAGCTCCGATTGGAAGTTGAATTGGGTGTGCGTTAGCTTGTAATCTGTCGTGGATTGTTCCTACAGAGTATAGGAAGTCAGCTCCTGTTTTATCCATTTTGTTTACGAATACGATACGAGGAACTCCATAAGTTGTAGCTTGACGCCAAACTGTTTCTGTTTGTGGTTCAACACCTGATTGCGCATCTAATACTGCTACTGATCCATCAAGTACACGAAGTGAACGTTCAACCTCAACTGTGAAGTCTACGTGTCCCGGTGTATCGATGATGTTGATACGGTGGTTTTTCCATTGAGCAGTTGTTGCAGCAGATGTAATAGTGATACCACGTTCTTGTTCTTGTTCCATCCAGTCCATTTGTGAGTTACCATCGTGAGTATCTCCGATTTTGTGGATTTTCCCAGTGTAGAACAGAAATACGCTCTGTAGCAGTAGTTTTACCTGCGTCGATGTGAGCCATGATACCGATATTACGAGTATCTTTTAAAGAAAAATGCTCTAGTCATGAGTCAATTTTTCTCCTTTCATAAATTTTTTTAAATGATTTTTGAGTAATTTGTCTTTTATAGTGAAAAAAACTCAAGCTATAAAATAGCTTGATATTCACTATAATTACCAACGATAGTGAGCAAATGCTTGTTAGCTTCAGCCATTTTGTGAGTATCTTCACGTTTCTTAACAGCTGAACCAGTGTTATTTTGCTGCGTCTAAAAATTTCATTAGCTAAACGTTGTTCCATAGTTTTTTCTCCTCTTAAACGAGAATAGTTAACTAACCAACGTAGACCTAATGTAGTTCTTCTTTCAGCACGTACTTCTACTGGTACTTGGTAGTTAGAACCACCAACACGACGAGCACGAACTTCAAGAACTGGCATAATGTTGTTTAATGCTTCTTCGAAAACTTCCATAGCATCACGTCCTGATTTTTCTTTAATTAAATCAAACGCAGAATATAAAATTCTTTGTGCTGTACCGCGTTTCCCATCTAGCATTAATTTGTTAATCAATTTTGTAACTAATTTTGAGTTATAAATTGGATCTGGCAAAACGTCACGTTTTGCAACTGGACCTTTACGTGGCATAGTGTCTGCCTCCTTTCACGAATTCTTTTTATCAAATTTTTATCTTTTATTATTTTTTCTCTTTTGGTTTTTTAGCACCGTATAGTGAACGTCCTTGTTTACGGTCGTTAACTCCTGCAGTATCTAAAGCTCCACGGATGATGTGGTAACGTACCCCTGGTAAGTCTTTTACACGTCCTCCACGAATAAGTACAACACTGTGTTCTTGTAGGTTGTGTCCGATACCTGGGATATATGCTGTTACTTCGATTTGGTTTGATAAACGAACACGTGCATATTTACGTAAAGCTGAGTTAGGTTTTTTAGGTGTCATTGTCCCAACACGAGTACAAACTCCACGTTTTTTTGTGGTGAAGAAATGTTAGTTTCTTTCTTTCTTTGAGAGTTGTAACCTTTGTTAAGTGCTGGTGAATCTGATTTTTCGATACTTTTTGATTTACGAGGTTTACGAACTAATTGGTTAATAGTTGGCATTTTCCTGATTTCCTCCTTTCCTCGATAGTTTGTGAATCACCTATCCAGGTGTATCACGTTTTTAAATTTTTTATAAGCCATAGTGGCTTTACACAGAGTGCCGTAACACTCACGTACTAAATAATACCACTTTTATTTTTTTCTTGTCAACACTTTTTAAAAATTTTTTATATCTTTTTAACTTGCTCATTATCACGTTCTATTTTCACACTTAACCAGGTGTATCATTTTTTTAACTATAAATAAACACTTCCAGGTGTATCACAATAGTACTTTTTAATAAACTATTCCAGGTGTTTCATTTCGCACTTTAAAAATTTATTATTTTTTTATAGAAATAATTAAATTATACCCTCTTGTTGATTAAAATCGATTACAAGTATAATATAACTATATAAAGACATATGGAGGGATAGTTTATGATAGAAAATTAAAAATCTTACCGTAAAATTTGATACAAAAGTGTGCTGTTGATGATTTAAGTTTTACATATCAAATGATGGAGAAATATTCGGACTTATCGGGCATAACGGAGCTGGTAAGTCTACTACAATCAAATCTCTAGTTAGTATATTAGAACCTACTTCAGGAGAGATTTACTTTAATGACCTACTTTTAAAAAAATAATAGATTAGAATGTAAAAAAGCAAATTGGCTATGTTCCCCTGATTCACTCTGATATGTTTCTTACATTATCAGCCTTTGAATATTGGTCATTAGTCGCTAGCATATATGAAATCGATAATAAAACAAGAGATGATATTCTTAATAGGTACTGCAAATTATTTAATATGGCAGGAGTTGAACATCAAGAAATTAGTTCTTTTTCTCACGGTATGCGACAAAAAGTATTTCGTAATTGGTGCATTATTATCAGAACCTAAATTTTGGATTATGGATGAACCGATGACAGGATTAGATCCACAAGCTGCATTTGACTTGAAAAACTTAATGAAAGAACATGCCACAAAAGGAAATAGTGTTCTATTCTCTACTCATGTCTTGGAGGTCGCTGAACATCTATGCGATAGAATAGGTATCCTCAGCAAAGGAAAACTAGTTTTTATCGGTACACTTAACGAGCTTAAAGAACAATTTGAGGGAGATAATTTAGAAGAAATTTATCTTAATATAGTAAAAAAATTCAAATTCAAATATTTTTAGGTGGTGATTAAACATGAGATTCAATGTAATGAAAGAATTATTCTTAACGAATCTTCTTTATAGTTTTTCCTCCACAAAGAAATAAATATAGAAAAAAATTCAGTGGAAAAAGTGATATAAGACATAAATCTTTTTAGAAAACGTATTAATGATTAATATTTTTCAACTTTCTAAATATTTTATTTTATATTTTTCAATATTTTTCATCGTGGTTTTAACTTTTCTGGACCAGGATATCGTAAATATACTTTTCTTTATATTTTATTAATAGTGTTTATTCAGATTTTTAAATAATTTTATCAATATGTTTTATGAAAGTGATGATACATTGAGCAATTATTCACTTACCTAGTTACAGGATCTGAAATATTTTTTTAGTAAATTGTTCACTCTATTATCTCAAAGTTATTAGTAATTTTAATACCTTTAATAGTTATAAACTTGATTATTGGATTAAATGCAGAGTTTTTCAATTCAAAAAATTTTTCTTCGTATTAGTATATAGTTTTGCATTTATCATTACTTTAATATGTTCTATTATGACGACTACTTTCATTTATTACTTATATCCCAAATTTTCAAGAAGAATAAAGGGAAAGTTAATGCAGCTACAATGATAATTGCAGTTGATAGTTTTTACAGGGTACATATTTAATTTTTGCTCATACTTTTAAAAAGTATTGGTTCTGAATATAAAGGAGATTTATTTTTAAATATACTCGTGTTAGATATTTCAAAGACTTATACTTATTTAATAATAACTATAATCCTAGCAGTTATCTCTTTCTTTACTACTTATATATTTCGTAGTAAAGAAAAATATATGAAAGACTTATATAGAATATCTGGTAATACATACACATCTAGTTCTAAAAACTGTAAAAATTAAAGAAAAATACTAATAGTACATCAACTACACTATTTTCTAAACTAATTAAGAGAAATGTAAAACTATTGTTAAACAGTACAATTTCGACAACTGTATTTACTAATCTTATACTTACACTTGGTATATTTATAATTCCGATTATAGAAATTAGAAAGCACGGAGGTATTACACTACCACCCTATATTCTATCCCAGTAGCTATGACTATAGGATTCACGTTAGCATTGTACATTAATTCTAATCCTATGAATTTTTACAAAGTATAGCAATATCACTAGAAAAAAACAAGATTACTATTTTTTTAAAAATCTCTTCCATTAGATTTTTAAAAAAATACCTAAAAAAATCAAATTAGCAATCGCCACTTGTTTTACAACTTGGCTTTTGGATTATTTGCTCTGATTATGATGTTAATTTATAACTAAAAACACCAATCTTATTAGCAATTGTAACAATAATATCTTATATTATTTCAAGTATTGTCTTTTCATTTCTATAGTTATACAAGCGACTATAAAAATTATATCTAAACTGGAACACTATCACAGATTTAGCTAATCGTAGTTCGATAAATCAAGTCCTATTAACTATTTTAGCTTTCGGAGCTATTTTATTATTAGTACTACTTAATGTCGTGACATTTCTTTCTTAATTGCTATGGTGCCATCATCAGCAAATATAGTAGGAATAATATATTCTCTAATATTAATTATACTGTTGATTCTTGCAACAAGAAAATTAAGAAAAATGTATTCGATAAAATATATTCATAAACTAAAGAGCGCTACTCTACAATTAGAAAAGTGCTCTTTAGTTTAATTTAGTACATATACTAATTTTATTTATAACATTCTAAAAATTGAATATATAGAAATTATCTCTCGAATTAATATATATTTCTTCATAAAATCATAATTTAAAGATTCATCTTTATTTTGTAGGTAATAATATTTTCTGACGTTTCAAGCGTGCTATTCCCATCTTATAACCATACCCATACTTTTCTTTTTGACTAGAAATCATAAATGAGATAAATTTCGCCACATGGTCATCACTGTATTTCGGAATTAATTTTCTAGTATCATTTCCAAAAAAGTGCAGGATATGAGTGATAAAATGAATATCCTACCGAGCCATTACAGTTAACCGATATACATTTTTTCTTGAAATGTTGCATTTTTATTAGAGATAAAATACCCTATTCCATTATTATTGGCAGTTGCTGTAATGTAAAGTGTCTACCCATCAATTCTATCACGTTCATAAATATCTTTTCCTTATCATTATTTATTATATTTTTTTAAATTATACCATAGATGATTATACTGGACTATATTTTACATAGAAAAACCTACAAGAAAGAAAAATCTTATCCAGCCTGTAGGTTTAACTTCTAATTTATTTTAAAGAGTATCTAAAAGTATTTTATATTATTTTAGGTCTGTATATAACGTTATAGATACTTTAAAAATAAGGTTTCTCTCAAGATTGCGAATAAAATCTCTGTAAAGTTTATATGTTAACATTAACATATAAACTCAAGAAATATAAATCATACATTACTATTATAAGTATAGCTGCTATTACTCATTTTACTATTCAAATTAGTTTTTAAAAATTATTTTTATCAAAAACAAGATAATTACCCTATTATTTTATTTCTGTTTTTAGCTAAGTTTTCTTTCAGCAATTTAAAAATCAACAAACTTAGCTAAACGACAATAGTCACAGCCATCTTTATTACAGCCATCTTTAAAATCAGCTGTATTTAAAAAGTTTCCAAAAGTTATGAATTTGTGAAAGAACTATATCCATATCCTTTTTTGTAACATTTACTGTATGGATTGAGTAACCTCTATTGTCAGTTGTATCATCAAGAAATATATATTGATTTCAATTTTTTTATTCTTTTGTATCTATTTCAGTCGAGTACTCTAATAAAATAGTATAAAATACGGCTTGACGCCAATAACTACGACCAAACACAAGTTCTTCTAATCCTTGTTCTGCTGAACCCTGTCTTTATAATCTACTACTCTGATTATATCATTATCATATTCTAATTTATCTATAATACCATTAATTAGTAATTTCCTTCTAACCTAATATTAATCTCTTTCTCTAAACTAACATTTTTCACCTTTTTAAACTATTAGGGATATAGTTCTCATAAAGATTCTTAAGTAGTTGTTGACCATATTCTCTTAATTCGTTTACAGACACTACACCTCTAATTTCTTCTTGATGGTGTTGTAAAGAATTGTTGTAGTAATTAAGTGCTTCTTCTAGTTGTAGGTCATCTTTATAAATTTTTTTCGAGTGTTTTATGAATGACTATACCAAAAACAGGACCAGTCGAAACATTTCCTGAAGTGCTTTTCAATTTTTTCATTAGAGTTAGTAGATAAACCTGCTGGAATCGTCAATTGAAGAACATTATCAAAAGTAAAAAAACTTTTTCTGACAATTTAAAAACTTATTCAATTTACTTACACTTAAACTTTTGTATTTATTTAGCGATTTTATGTATGTGGCAACCTCAAATTCTTTAATATTATCAAATTTAGGAAATGTATTATCTAATACTCGAATACAGTGCTCACAAGGATAAACTTGACTCTGTTTTTTTAACAATTCCACATCCCTTATTAAAATCACCATTCTTTAATTTTATAAAAGCTTCTTTTTACTAGTTTCAAGACTAAATCTATATCCTCTTTTAGAAATTAAAAATATCTGGTGTCTCAGTGAATCCCTCTTCTGTATCTGAATCCTCAATAAATACATACTTAACTACCACTTTTTTTATCTGATATATCAAAACCAGAATTTGTAAAAAGTATATAATAAAAAAACTGCTTGACGCCAATAATCTCCACCAATCGGTTCTTTTTCGTTTGGTTCTGCTAATTTTTCTTTAGCATTTTTTTGCATTTCCTGTCTTTATAATCAATTAATCGGATTATATCATCCTCACACTCAATTTTATCAATTTTTCCATTTAACTCCATATTAGATAAATCTTCTAAATTATCTAATATATCCCTAACTTAACACCCTTAATATCGTGTTCAACTGCAATTACACTTTCTTTGAGATACCCAGGTTTATTATAAAGGTTTTCAATTATTTTTCTACCTCTACCATAATTATCTCTCTTTATTCTATTTGAAGTGAATTGCCATGATTTTTTTCTTCAAATATTGTTTCAAATAATTTTAAAGCTTCCTTTAAAGACAGAACTGTTTTTTTCTGTTAATTCTGAACTATGAGAAGCATCCTTGGATATAAATATTTTTCCAAGACTTCATGAATTATACTGCCAAAGATCATAGCCTCGTTCGTTTCAGATTGCATTTTTAATCCCTTGTTGAAATAAAAGCTCAAAGGGCATTTAAGAAAAGCATTTAACGTACTAACACTTAGACTAAAACCTCCCATTATCTCGTCAATAATATACTTAGGCAATTTTGATATAACTACTTCTTCCTTAAATTGGTTTTTTTTTGGTAACTCAGCTACTTCAACTTCATCAATAATACCCGATAAATCATTAATAAAGTGAGTTTTAGGGAAATCCTTGGAGTATGAGAGATGAAGAACCTTCTTTGCCCGAGTCATAGCAACATAAAATAGGCGACGATTTTCTTCTATTTTTAGAATTTTTTCATTCTCATCCTCCAAAACTAAACCTGGTGGATAAGTAAGCTTTATCAGATTTATTTTTCACCTCCTGGCCATTTTTTTCAGTTGTCTTTCCATCATTACACTTCATCATAAATACATGATCAAACTCTAATCCTTTGGAACCATGAGCAGTCATTAATTGAACACAGTTACTTGGAGAGGCTGAAATAGTTTCAATTGGAAGATTAATTTTCATTTCTTGCAGAGCTGATATTTTATTTAAAAATTCCTTTATAGTCAATTTGGGATAGATTTGACATTCAGTTAACATCAATTTATTAAGTTCATTTAAAACAGAAACTAAGTGATATTTTTTTCTTTTAGATTTCATTATATATTCATCAATCTTTAAAGATTTCAATAAATAGCTTAGAACATCCATGGGCGATAAATATATTTCTGAATTACTAACCTTGCTACGAATAGTTTCTAATTTTTTTATCAATTTCTGCAATAACAGGAATTGAAATTTTTCTCATCCTTCTTAAGATTCCGTATTGTTGCAATTTCAGATAATTCTACTTCAAAGAAATCAAAATATATAATTTTTGCGTAACTGCCTAACATCACTCGAATTTTTGGCAAATATATTTTTAAAAATAGATAATACTTTTTAAAGAAGGGATCCGCAAATAAATTCTGTTTTTTTCTTTTTATTTGAACGAAAAATACCATTATCACGAAGAATTTTTTTGCAAACTCCTCTCCATAGGAATTTCTTCCGTATATAACTCCAATTTCATGAGGAGATACACCCGAATAAATGAGATTTTAATCTCACTCAGTACACCAAACATTTCAGCTTCTGAATCTGGATAACATTTCAAGATAGGTAATTGATAGTTATAATACTTGTTATCACCAGCCGCAACAAGAACTTTCTCTTCTCTTGAATTATAACTGATTAGTTGCCTTGAAGCAGCAATGATAGCCTGGGAAGATCTATAATTTTCTTCAAGAACTATTTTTCTAGGATGATACTTCTTATCAAAATCTCGAATATTATTTGCACTAACATCTTGAAAACTATAAATACTTTGATCATCATCTCCGACAACAAAAATATTTGGACTAGTTTTCCCTTTTACTAATAAATCTACAAGTTTATTCTGAACAACTGAAAGTATCCTGAAATTCATCAACGAATAAATACTTTTATAGAATTAGATACACTACTTTGAAAAATCATTATCTTCTTCTAATTTTTTAATGACCCATAGAATCATATCATCAAAGTCAAAAATAATTATGCTTATCAATTTCTTTTTTTATATTTATCAACTATTTCAACCCCAGCAAGTAATTTTTTCATTCTTTGTTGTTCTTTATCATACTCAGCTTTAAAATCACCTGGTTTTTTTCTTTAAACTTTTTTTAGCATACTTGAATTTTTTTATACAATTCTTCTCCAGGTACAGATAAATCAATCATTTTAAAAGTATTCATCTATCTTTATTTTAAAAGTCATCTTTATCTATATTCTCACGTTTTATTTTTGTAAAAAGTTCTAATAACTGGTCTTTAGAAGAATAACGATTGCCAGAATTCTTATAAAACGGACTATCTTCTGTAATATACTCATCCATAATCTCTTTAAGTATCTCATACTTAGCTGCAGTCGTGATAATTTTAGACTCTTCACCAAATAACTTAGAGTTCGCTAAAATCAACTCACTACAAAAAGCGTGGATAGTCGATACTCTTACTTTACGTCCATCTTCTCCAATCAATCCTTCTAGTCGATCTAACATTTCAGATGCACCTGCTTCTGTATATGTTAAACAAACAATTTCTTCTGGATTTGTGTGGTAATTAGTTAAGATATTCGCAACACGACGAGAAAGAATTTGGGTTTTCCCTGTACCAGGACCAGCAATAACCATCACTGGACCTTCTACTGAATCGACTGCTTGTTTCTGTTGTTTATTAAGTTTTTCATATTCTTCTTGATAAATACTTTTTAAAATCCTTCATTAATTTTTCTCCTTAAAAGATTACATCCATTTTATTTTTTTATAATTATAACATATTAGCAAACTAATGTATATTTCTTTTCAAATACCAGATTTAAAATAGCCATTAGAAAACTCAAATGTATAAAATTAAATTTTTAAAATCACCACGTTTTGTTTCTATAACTCTCATTGCAGACTTAATTACATGAAACTCATCAATTAAGTTAGTAATAAGATTATAGTTATACTTTGTCAATCTTCCTGAGATTAATTTTTGAGAAATTTCCTGAAACTTATGTAGATGATCCTCTACACTACATAACATTTCCTTAGCATCTTTTTAAGCAATATTTTTCTTGCTAGATTTTTCTACTTCATCCCTAAATAAATCTACATTATAATCATGAATTGTTACCTTCTTCCCTTCTAAAAATTATATCTTTCGCTTCATAACAAGTGATAAATTTTTGTTCAACTGTATTACATACAAAAATAACTCCATAGTCAGAAATATATTTTTCTTTCTTCAGGTCGTTGCTCTACATTAGAATCATAAACTGTTAGACTCCCGATTTGTCTACCAATCCACTTTGATAGTCGTTCCTCATTTACTCCAAAACGTTCTTGAGCTCTTTTTCAAAGTGATTTGTCCACGTATACTTTGGTCCATAAGAAAGTCCCATAATTATCCTCCTTTACTTAACAACTTCAAATAACAATTCAAATCCGTCCGGAATCTATAACTACCTTATCTCCTTTATTAATACAATTATTGATAATCAACTCTGATAAAGGTGTCTCTATTAGCTTAGTAATTCCTCGCTGAATTGCTCGAGCTCCTTTTTCTGAATCATAAGTTGTTTTTAACAAGAAATCTAACTGCCTCCTTCGTAAACTTCAATTCATAGCCACTTTCCTTAACGATTTCTACTTCTTTTTCAAGTAATAAGCTAGTAATTTTAAATATTGACTCTTCTGTGAAGGATTTAAAGGTTACGATTTCATCTATACGATTTAATAATTCTGGACGGAAAAATTTTGAATTGCTCTCATGGTTTTTCTTGAATTATCTGTTCCATTCCATATTTTGCAAAGCCAACTTTCTTCTCCTCTCTAATTAAATTTGAACCTAAATTTGAAGTTAATATAATAATTGTATTTGAAAAATCTACTCTTTCACCCATACCATCTGTTAAAATTCCATCATCAAAAACTTGTAACATTAAATCATATATTCTAGGATGTGCTTTTTCAATCTCATCTAACAATACAACAGATTTTGGATTATTTTTTACAGCCCTTGTCAAAATACCTCCACTTCTAAAACCTACATAGCCAGGGGGAGCACCTATTAATTTTTGCTACTTCATGTTCTTGTTGATACTCCGACATATCTAAACGAATAAGATCATCAACTGAACCTGTTAATTCTTCCGATAATACTTTTCGCTGTTTCTGTTTTTCCGACTCCACTAGTACCTAAAAATAAGAAAACTCCAATAGGACGTTTAGGATTTCTAAATCCTGTCTTTGAACGAATAACGGCGTCTGCTATAGCATTTGTAGCATCTATTTGACCAATAATTTTCTCTGCTAAGATACTCTTCAAATTAGAAAAGTCTTTTAAATTCTTCCTTTCCCTGCATCTTTGCCAACTTTTCAAATCTTTCTCTCTAATTTTAACACCAGCTTTTTGCTCTACTGCTTTTTTATATCTTCCTTTGTAATTTTAAATTCATAATTATTAAAAGTTAAATTATTGCGTTCTTTTTGAAAATCTCTAACTTTAAGTTCAAGTCTTTTTTCTTATATTTCATCAACAGCAGCTTCATTATATTCTATAGATTCCGCTTCTTTTTAATTGTTTCTTTAATTTATTTACTTCATTTCTGTAATCTCTAATCATAACAATATCCTGATTCGCTTCAATTCGAGCCAAAGCCCCTGCATTATCGATTACTGTAAATGCAGAATCTGGCAGTTTTTCTTCCTTTAGATATTTCTTAGCTAATCTTACCGCTAACTCAATAGTATTCTCCTCAAAATTTACGCGATGAAAATTTTCATATACTGACGATACATTTTTAACAATATTGATAGTTTCTTCAATACTGGGTTCATCTACTATTACTTTTTCAAAACGTCTGACTAGTGCAGTATCACTTGAGATATATAATTTCCATTCCATCGGTGTTGTAGCACCAATAATTCGAAAATCTCCACGTGCCATTAAAGGTTTAAATGCATCCATTATATGTTTTAACCCTTCCTAACATATGAATCTCATCAATAAATAAAATTACATCTTTTTCTCGTTTCATCTCTTCAATGAATTTAATAATTCCTTCACTAGTAACTCCTCCAATTTTAGCTTTTAAATCGTTTAAACTAAATTGCAAAATTTTTCTTCCCTTTAAGTGATACAATCTCATTTTTAGCAATACGCATTGCTATCCCATCAACTATTGCCGATTTACCTACACCGCCATCTCCTAATAAAACAACGTTGTTTTTTTATCTCTACGTGTGAGAACCATCTCTACTTTACGAATTTCTTCATCTCGTCCAATAACATCCATCAATTCACCATTTTTTAGCTTTTAAAGTTATATCGGTAGCAATATCATTTCAATAATGAGATAATCTGGGTTAGATAATTTAACAGAAATTTGAGATTCTTTTTTATTTTTTTGAAGCTTTTTCCCTCTCAAGTTTGCCATCAAAAATCCTTATACAAAAACTTAGAATTTTTAAATACACCTAGTAAAAATTCTTCTATGTGAATATTTCCTGTTAATAGATATTGTTTATAAATAAGTTGATTTGCATTTGTTTCCCTTTCTGAGAAATTCCATTTAGTATCCAGTATGAATCAATAACACCATCAGGTGAATTTTGTAAACGCATCTCCTCTGCAAAATCAAAAATAGATTTCATGTATTCAGATATTGGAAAAGCATTACATTCTGTAAGGTAATATGAAGAAGACAGTTCTTTAATAATTTCTACTGGTGAAAGAAGTAATAATATCATTAATTATCCTTCTTCTAGACAGTATATTTAATTCATCAACTTCTATAGAAGATCGATTTCTTCCATCAATAACTTTCCCGTTAGAAAACTCCTTTAACAATTTACTTTTTGTTAAAGAATAATACCCTAAAAGCATAACCCATACCTGTATCACAAACATCTAGTATGCTGAATAAAAATATCTTGGCTTTCAATAACTTTATACTCTTTTTTCAAGAATACGATTATTTAGTACTTCTAATGCAAGTTTTTAGTTGACGGCTAGCTTTGTAATCTATAATATCGACATGAAAATTCTCCTTATACTATTTTCTTAATTACTTCCTTCACTTCTTCATCTAAATATAATACTTCCGAATATTCCCTTGCCCAGTTGACCAAGCAAAAAAATTTTCCTTCAACCAATTCTTTTTATATCTGATAGAGATAATACAATCATCTGTCCTCCATAATGTCTATTATGAAATTCTATTACTTCATTCATATTAGTTAGTAATTCAATTTCAAAAGTTTTTCTATTTCTACTTTTCTCATTCTATCTTCCTTCTTTCACTTTTTATATCTCTATTATAAAAACGAGGTAGACTTATTTTGTCTACCTCGTTTTATTTTTATAATTTTTTAATGTTTTTTTCAAGTATTTCTTGCAACTCTTCAACTAACTTTTTGAGGAGTTAGTACAGTCACCTCTCCACCTTGCCCTAAAATCCATCTTTTTGAGTCCTGGAGTATATTGAGTATCGATTTGAATCTTCATCTCATCTTTTTCTACCGAAAGAATTGTATGATTTGGAAATTTATCTAAAATAATTTCTGAATTCCCTTTATATATCAAAGTAATTCTAACACTACTACCTTCAAAAGCATCTACTTTTTTTGATTACGAACATCCCCATCTTGATACATTTTCCCATAAGATATATTAGGTTTCTTTTTCAGTAGATTTATTATAATTGCTTATTCTATCAATTCGGAAAGTAGTATAGTTTTCATATTTTAGATGATAAGCAACTAAATAAAAATAATGAGCATCATAATATAAAGAAACTGGGAAAAATGATATGAGTTTTCTTTTTCTTTTAGAGGAGCAGTGTAGCCTATTTCTAACATTTGTTTACTCCGAATTGCTTCAGATATAAACCATACAGTTTCAATTCTATCTTTTTCATTTGTCAATGATTTATAATTAAAATGTTCATTTTCTATAATAGATTTAACCTCTTTCATTTCTTCACTCGAAAGTAATGCTAAAGGCTTTCTAGCAACGAATTCATCTCTGATTTATTCAATGCTCTATTTTTCTAAAAAGTATCTTTTGAAATAATCAAGATGTATTTTTATTAAAAAGTGGTCTTTCCTAAAAAAACGATAGGTATTATCTGAAGTATCGAATTTTATCTCTGTATTTGATATATGCTGATCTTTGCAATTTTTCAAGATACTCATATCTCTTTGCACAGTCCTATTATCAATCCCAAATTTCTTACTTAATTGAGCTTTTTGATAGCCTCTCGCCTGCTTGTAAACGGAAAAAGATTGTTAAAAGTCGTTCTTGTGGTTTCATATTAGACTATTTAATTTACCTCTTTTTATCAACTTCGATTCGAGGTAAAAAGGCTAGAAATTTCTTTAAAAGCATTATCTTTCATTTTTAAATATTTTTCATTTAATTCTAATTTTGTTAATGTTGTATCTTTTTTAATTCTTGATAATCAGCTACAGATATTACATTACCTGAGGTAATACCTCCCCATAGGACGTAACTGACGGTAAAAAGTTATTTTCCAACTTTTTCAAAAAATCATTTAGTATTGAAATCTTTAGCCTTCTTTTCCACTTCCGAAAATATTGTTTTAAATAATTCCTCCCAAGCACATATATTTACGCAAAACAATAACAGGTTTATCTGTTTCATCATTTGAGATATCTATAAATTCTTCTCAATATAATGTAAGCTCCCAAACGAGATAAGTCCGATTTGAGAAGAATTTCTCTCCAATTCCATTGTTACCTAATTTTGATCTTTACATGAGAAAGGATAAATTTCTACGTTACAAATTTTATCAGCAATTTCTTTAACAGCTTCTTTCTCATTCTTTTAATTTTTTTGAAAATCTAATTTTTATTTGTCTGAATTAGTTGAGAATAATATTCTTTTAAAGGTAATAGTAATCTTTTTAATAATACTGTTTTACTTAGTTCTTCCTTATTTTTCAAAATCAAAGTTACAAAACTCTTCTTTATTCTTATCTATTTTATACATGTGCTCAATTTCACGTCCTAATGCACTTTCATGATTACTATAAATAATCTTTTTTCAATTTGATTTTTGAAATATCCTTATTCGCATTTTCCTCCAATTGATATCTTTCTTGTATTATTTCTTGAATAGGTTTACTTTTTGAAGAATTTTTTAAAACAGATTTTTATTTTTAATTGTCTTTCTTTACTATTATCTTCAGTCAATAGTTTATAGGTTTTATCATAATACCCATTCAAGTCAGTTTCTCTCAGTCCCCATCAATTTGATTATCTCCATAACTCCCTAGATAACCTCGAGGATTTTCCATACAGTGAAAGATTACTGCATTGTCAATATCTCCATGAAAATGGGTCGGAATTTGATAACGCATATTTACATGTTTACTCTTATCTTTAACTTCCTTTTTTTAATTTTGTCATTACCTGATTTCTTCCCACTGACTATCTTCATCTAAAATATCTAACCAAGAAAAATCATTAGTAGAATTATCATTATTGACATTATCTACAAAATCTTGAATTAACTTTTGACCTTCTGTTTTTATGCCAAGGACTAAACTTTTTAAAAATCTCTTTTATTTTCTATATCTTTCATATCGAAACTTTTTGTATCAGGATCGTAAATATAGTTTCAAAACATACCTTTAAATTTCTTTCTAAAATATCTCTTTCTTCTTTTGTTAATTTTTCTTCTTTATTTATTTCGTTATACATAATATACTTCTCCTAAATTAATTTTTATGTTAATCTTTTTCAACAATTATATTTTTACCATATTTAATAGACAAATAGTGTCTATCTATAAATTTTTAAAAATAATTTTGATATTGACATTTACCTTTGATATTTATCTAATATATTAGATAAATCAATTACATTAAACTACTTATCTTAGTTTCTTTAGGATTTATTCTTATTTTAAATACCATAAGTATACATTTAGTTTTCCATAGAATAATTGTTTGTCTTTTCAGTTATTCTATTATAAGATTTTTCATTATAATATAACTCAAATCTCGCTAAAAAGAAAACAATAAAATTAAAAACGAAAAACAGGAAAAATCTAAGTCGCTTAATATAGCGTAGCTTCTCCCTATTTTCTAAATCAACCGCACTTGATAAAGAGCAAAAATTTTATCCATCCTGTAGGTTTAACTTCTAATTTATTTTGAAGAGCATCCAAAGTATTTTTATATTATTTTAGGTCTGTATATAACATTATAGATACTTTAAAAATAAGGTTTTTCTATTTAAATTACTTTATTATTCTATTCCCCTATAATAATCACTGTCTATTTCTCTATAAGGAGCTATATCCTGAACGTATTCTAATACTCCTTGAAATTCACCATTTTTCATCATAAACACCTGCATAAGTGACATGAACAAACTTCCCTCTTGATTCTGATTTAAACCACATTTCATACTTGTCTTTTTCTTTTCTCGCAAGTTTTTTTCATTATAGTTTTAACTTTTCTCTAGGTACTTAGGGTGGATGACATAGTTCTACATTTCTACCTACTTGTCCTGGCGTACGTTTGAAAAATCATCTCTTCTTCTGAACAATGATTATTATAATATTGAAAAGACTTTCCTCTTTATTCACAAAGGTAATTTCCATAGGCAGATGATTTAATATCAAATCAATTTGATTTAATGATAGATAACCCATTTCCAATTTTTCTGAGGGTGTATCTCTATTTGAAAGTTTCTTCTTTAACTTTCTTTTTGGTTTTATAGGTAATAGTAAACTCTCCTTCAGGAGTTTTGAATAACTTTCGTTAATTCCCTTCTGTTTACTTCTATAACTTCACTATCATCACTAGTTCTGAGTTTCTCAAAATCTTTCTCTGTGAGGTATCCACTCTTCTTGAGGTCGAATTATTGCATAACCATAAGCATCGCTATCTTTAGCAATACTCAACCAATCGTCTTGAGTAAATGTTTCTAATAATATCATCAGAAGAATCGACTCTTCTTTAAAGATCATTTCCTCAAATTCTTTAACAAAAACTTCAAACTTTTCTTTAACGACAGCTATCTCTGCATTAGGTAGTTTTTCCGCTTCTTCTTTAGCAAGTTTGAACAAATCTCTTATTTCATCATCAACACCCCACATAACCTTAGGTGGTGCATCATGTCCATATCTCTCCATTATAGGAAACATAAGTTCTTCTTTACGTTTATAATGAATATCAAATTGCCCTAATAATTGCAACTGACGAAGCAATCCTTTTAAAACTGCTTCTTTAGTTTCACCATCATCAAGATTTAGCATAATTATCTAAAATTCGACGAACTCGAATAATTGCAGCTCTTAAAGCTAAATTTTCTTGTTTAAACACTTGAACTGGATGTCCTGGATGCTCACTATCTTCAACTTCTACAGTTTTTATCGCACCTTTAAACAAATTAGCATGTACATTACATAACTTCATAACATCTTCAAAAGTTACGCCAGAATCTGAATTCATAAGCTCATGCTCCATTAAAGATATCTCAATAGCAGATACTCCAGAAAAATGCTCATTGAATTCATCTTGAACAGATTCTGCAGATTCACCTTTATGAAGTCGTAATAGTATGTCGCGTAAAACTTCAATTCTCTTTGTAGCCATTAGTCTAATCCCTACTACTTCATACCCATTAGCTTCTAATGTAGCAATAATTGTTTCAAGTTTAATTCCTGCCAACTTTCGAACCCATTCTAAGTGAAGTCTTTCTACCCTACAGTATTTCTCATAATCGGATTAGCCAAAAGGTTTAAACCCTAAATCTACTAAAATATCCAACACTTCTGGGTGTTTATCAACAACTTGTGCAACTGGTATACTCACATCAATAATATTATCCATTTCTCATTACCTCACTACCTTATATTATTAATATAATTATATCATAAGCCATTGATAATCGCTATCAAATTAAAAATGATAATATAAAAAGATGTAACTTAAAAACTTTCCTCTAAGCTACATCTTTAATATTACTTTATATACTTTTATTTCTTTGAAACTAATCTCAATCCGATAAAGAACTTTTTATTATAAATTATTTCTCCACTCAAGAAGTTTTTTTCTACATCTTCTTGTTTGATATAATCACTTGCTACCGCTTCTTCGATTAAGTAGTTATAGTTAGTTAATGTGTGGTACTCTACTTTATCTGCTGCAAAGGCATCTTGTGCTTTCTTAAGTTCATAACTAAATATCGCCACAACACCTAGAACTACTGCACCCAGCTTCTTCTAAACGCTTTAGCTACTTTTTAATGAAGATAATCCAGTTGAGATTAAGTCTTCAATAATAACAACTTTTTTGTCCCTTCTAGTAATCTTCCTTCGATTTGATTTGTTTTTCCCATGTTTTTTTAGCTGAATCTCTCACGTAAATCATAGGTAAATCCAGTACTTCACTCACCCATGCAGCGTGTGGAATACCTGCTGTCGCAGTACCAGCAACTACTTCTACTTCTGGGAATTTAGCTTTAATTACTTCACTCATACCAGCTGCTATTTCACGACGAATCGCAGGGTATGACATTGTAATTCTGTTATCACAGTAAATTGGTGATTTAATTCCAGATGTCCAAGTGAAATAATCATTTGGTCTTAATGCTACTGCTTCAATATCTAATAAGTGTTTTGCTATTTTTCTTTCTAATGCCATGTTCTTCTCCTTTATCTTAGCTGTATATCTAATATTATTTTACGAATTGTTTTTTAATTAAGTTTATAAACTTCAAGTGGATTTTTCTGATTTAGTTATAGAACGCCCAACCACGATATGTGTACTTCCTTCTTCGTTAGCAACAGTTGGAGTTGCTACACGTTTTTGATCTCCTACTTCATCTGTTTCTAATCTTATTCCTGGAGTTACTTTTAAGAAGTCATCTCCACAGTTTTCTCTAATTAATCTTGCTTCCCAAACTGATGAAACTACTCCATCAAGTCCTGCTTTTTTAGCTAGTTTAGCATAATTAATTACACTCTCTTCTAGAGATACAGATATTAACTGCTCTTCTTTCATCGCTTCTTCTGATGTCGAAGTTAATTGTGTTATCGCTATTACATTAGTATCTACACTACCACCTTCAACCATTCCTCGTTTTGCTGCTTTTAGCATCTCATAGCCTCCTGCAGCATGTACAGTAAGAATATCAACTTTGAATTTTGCTAATCCTTTTGTCGCACCATAAACTGTATTAGGAATATCATGTAGTTTAAGATCTAAGAATATCTTATGTCCTAATTCTTTAATTTTTTCAATAACAACAGGTCCATTTTGTAGGTATAATTCCATCCCTACTTTTACAAATAATTTTTCTTCACCAAATTTTTCTAAAAAACTTAAAGTGTCTTCCAAAGTTGGAAAGTCTAACGCTATTATTACATCTTTATTCATAATATTTCTCCTTTTTATTTATATGCACGACCACGAAGTTCTAGTATATGTTCAACTCCTAGTTCATCAAGCGCCGCTTCTAATTTATCGATAATTTTTGGACAGGCATATGGATCTGCAAAGTTCGCTGTACCTACTGCTACCGCACTCGCTCCAGCAGAGATAAAGTCAATTACATCCCACTCATCCATAATTCCTCCCATACCTATAATAGGAATATTTACAGCTTGGCTCACCTGATAAACCATTCTTATAGCTACAGGTTTCACCGCAGGTCCAGAAAGTCCTCCAGTTACATTCGCTATAATTGGTTTTCCAGTCTTTTTATCTAGCCTTACACCTACTAAAGTATTTATCATTGTAATACCATCAGCTCCACCTTCTTCTACAGCTTTTGCCATGGCTACAATATCGGTAACATTAGGTGAAAGTTTCACATAAACAGGTACACTAGATACTTCTTTTACTTTTCTAGTTAAGTTTTTGGCTGTTTCTGGATCCGTTCCAAATTGAATCCCACCATGTTTTACATTAGGACAAGATATATTTAACTCTAATGCATGAACATTAGGTGCTTTACTTATATGCTCTGCTACATAGACATAATCATCTATTTCACTTCCCGCAACATTAGCAATAATAGGAACATCATATTTTTCTAATTCTTTTAATTTAGTTTCTAATATCTCATGAACCCCAGGATTTTGTAGACCTATTGCATTCAACATTCCACTAGAAGTTTCAGCCACACGTGGTGTAGGATTTCCAAAACGTGGTTCTTTAGTCGCTGCCTTAATCATGATTGCGCCAAGTTTACTTAGATCATAAAAGTTAGCATATTCTAAACCAAATGCAAAGCATCCTGATGCTGGCATTACAGGATTTTTTAAATCTAACCCTGGTAATTTTACTCGTAATCTTTCGCTCATAAATTCCTCCTATAATGCTATTTCTTTCGAATCATATACAGGTCCATCGTAACATACACGTGAGATCGAACCATCAATTTTTTCACAAACACATGCATAACATGCACCTACTCCACAAGCCATTCTCTCTTCTAAAGAAATATACCCCATCTTTTCTTCATCCATCTTAGTTAATGCTTTTAACATAGCAAATGGACCACAACTATAATACTTATCATAGTCAACTTCATAATTTTTTATAACATCAGTAACAAAACCTTTTTCTCCATAACTTCCATCAGCTGTAGCAACATAAGTTGTACCAAGCTCTGCAAATTTTTCTTCATAAAACACATCTTTCACATTATTAAAACCTAAAATATGTACAGTGTTTACCCCTTGTTTTCTAAATTGCTTTGCTAATTCATATAACGGTGGAACTCCAATTCCTCCACCTACTAGCAACGCAGTTTGCCCTTTTTCTAGCGTATAAACATCATATCCTTTTCCTAATGGTCCTAATACGTCTACTAAATTACCTGCTTCTAATTCTGAGATCTTTTTAGTACCTGCTCCATCTGCTCTGTAGACCATCACAAATGTATTTTTTTCTTTATTAATTTCACAAATTGAAATTGGTCTTCTTAATAAAAACTCATAGCTGTTACTTACTTTAATATTTACGAATTGTCCTGGTGTATTCATTTCTTTAACTACATCTCCTTGTAGTTCAATTCTAAATATTTTATCTGCTACTTGTTCATTACTGATTACTGTTGCTAAATAAGTATCCATCCAAATGCTCCTTCTGTAAGAAGAAGGGAAAAAATTTCCCCTTCTTCATCATTTTTTATTTTATAGTGGTAATATATCAAATGAGATTGATTCTAGTACTTTTAGTAGCGCATCTGCTGTATCTAATGATGTTAAACATACAACCTCTTGCTCACTCGCTACACGGCGAATCTTGAATCCGTCTTTTGTTACATCTTTATCTTTTGAAGTAGTATTTACTACTACATCCACATCTCCATTATATATAGCATCAAGTACACTGTAATCACTTTGATTAATTTTTCCTACTGGAGTAACTCTTAATCCGTGTTCATCTAGGTACTTAGCTGTTCCTTCTGTAGCTAATAAGTTGTATCCTAAGCCGAAGAATCGTTTTGCTATATTTAATGCTTCTTCTTTATCATCATCACTAATTGTGAATAAGATATTTCCTTGATCACTTACCTTGATTCCTGCTGCAAGAAGTCCTTTGTAAAGTGATTTTTCTAGAGTTCTATCACTTCCCATTACTTCTCCAGTTGATTTCATCTCAGGTCCAAGAGTAGTATCAACATCTTTTAGTTTTTGGAAACTAAACACCGGTACTTTAGTGTAAACATTCTCTGCTTCTGGTAATAATCCTGTTTCATATCCTTTAGATTTTAGAGTTTCTCCAATGATAGCTCCAGCAGCAAGTTTCGCCATTGGAACTCCTGTGATTTTACTTAAGAATGGTACAGTTCTTGAGCTTCGTGGGTTAACTTCTAGTACGAATACTTCCCCTTTACTGATTACATATTGAATATTTAATAGTCCAACGATGTTTAATCCTTTTGCTAATTTAATTGTATATTCTATTAACTTAGCTTTTTCACCTTCTGTTAATGTTTGAGGTGGATATACTGCTATTGAGTCTCCTGAGTGAACCCCTGCTCTTTCGATGTGCTCCATAATACCTGGAATAATTACTGTTTCACCATCACTAATAGCATCTACTTCTATCTCGAGACCTACTAAATATCTGTCAGTTAGTACTGGGTGTTCTGGTGTAAGTTTTACCGCTGTTTTCATATAACGACGTAATTCAGATTCTTCATACACTATTTCCATAGCTCGTCCACCTAGTACGTATGATGGTCTTACTAATACAGGATATCCAATTTCTTCTGCATTTTTAACTGCTGTTTCTACATCAAAATGCAGTTTTCCCAAGTGGTTGTGGAATATCTAGTTTATGTAATAATTCTTCAAATTTATCTCTATCTTCTGCATTATCGATTTCTTCTAAAGCAGTACCTAGAATTTTCACACCGTGTTTTTCTAATTTAGCTGCTAGATTAATCGCTGTTTGTCCACCGAATTGCACTACAACTCCTAGTGGATTTTCATGATTAATTATCGCCATTACATCTTCTTCAGTTAATGGCTCGAAGTACAGTTTATCAGAGATTGTAAAGTCTGTAGAAACTGTTTCTGGGTTGTTATTAACAATGATTGCTTCATAACCTGCATCTTTAATCGCCATTACTGCATGTACTGTTGCGTAGTCGAACTCTACACCTTGTCCGATTCGGATAGGACCAGATCCTAGTACAACAATTTTTTTCTTATCGCTAACGATTGATTCTTCCTCTTGTTCATAACTTGAGTAGAAGTATGGTGTTTCTGAAACGAACTCAGCTGCACATGTATCAACCATTTTGAATACTGGAGTTATTTTATTTTCTTGACGAAGGTTGTAGATATCATCTTCTGTCACTCCCCATCTGTGGGCAATTACCTTATCAGAGAATCCGTATTTTTTAGCATATTCTAGTAAATCTACATTTCCAACATTGTCTTTTAATTCATGCTCAATATCGATGATATTTTGCATTTTCTCTAAGAAGAACATATCAATTTTTGTAATATCGTGAATATCTTTTGTGCTTTGTCCACGTCTTAAAGCTTCTCCGATAAAGAATAATCTTTCATCTCCAGCTTGTTTAATCTTGTCAATAATTTCTTCTAATGTGAAATCATCTCCATTAGGTAGTCCAAGGTGGTGCACCCCATATTCTAATGAACGGATAGCTTTTAGTAAACTTTCTTCATAAGTTCTACCCATCGCCATTACTTCACCAGTAGCTTTCATTTGTGTTCCTAGTTTTCTATCCGCATTTTCAAATTTATCAAATGGGAAACGTGGAATTTTACTTACTACATAGTCAAGTGTTGGTTCGAAACAAGCATATGAGTTTTGTGTAACTGGGTTTATAATTTCATCAAGAGTTAATCCCTACAGCAATTTTCGCTGCGATTTTCGCGATTGGATATCCTGTTGCTTTTGAAGCTAAAGCTGATGAACGTGATACCCTTGGGTTAACTTCGATAATATAGTATTTGAATGAATTTGGATCAAGTGCAAGTTGTACGTTACATCCACCTTCAATTTTTAAAGCTCTAATAATTTTTAATGATACATTACGTAGCATGTGGTACTCTCTGTCTGTTAATGTTTGAGAAGGTGCTACTACTACTGAATCTCCTCTGTGAATCCCTACAGGGTCAATAGTTTTCCATGTTACATACAACAATCGCTGTATCGTTAGAGTCACGCATTACTTCGTATTCAATTTCTTTAAATCCAGCGATAGATTTTTCTAATAAACATTGAGTAACTGGTGAATAGTGTAATCCACTACTTACAATTTCTTCAAGATCTTTCTCATCATAACAGATACCACCACCTGTTCCTCCCATCGTGAAGGCAGGACGAACGATTACTGGATATCCTATTTCAGCAACGAATTCTCTCGCTTCATCTAGAGTTGTAATAATTGCTGATTCTGGAACTGGTTCGTTAAGTTCATTCATTAGATTACGGAATAATTCTCTATCTTCTGCTTGTTCGATTGAACTTAATTTTGTTCCTAATAATTCCACTCCGTATTTATCTAAGATTCCACTCTTGTGTAGCTCAACCGCAAGGTTAAGTCCTACTTGTCCTCCTAATGTTGGAAGTAATGCATCAGGTCTTTCTTTTCTGATAATTTTACTTACAAACTCAAGAGTTAATGGCTCCATATATACTTTATCAGCGATTTCTTTATCAGTCATGATTGTTGCTGGGTTAGAGTTAACTAAGATAACTTCATATCCTTCTTCTCTTAAAGATAGACATGCTTGAGTTCCAGCGTAGTCAAACTCTGCTGCTTGACCTATTGTAATTGGTCCAGATCCTATTACTAGTATTGTTTTTATATCATTACGTTTTGGCATTTTTATTCTCCTTAATTTTGCATTGATACTCTATAGTGTCAGATTATTTCCTATTTGTTTTCTTTAAATTCTCTCATATAATCTATAAACTGATCGAATAAGTAGTTAGGATCGTGTGGTCCTGGTGATGCTTCTGGGTGATATTGTACTGAAAATACTGGGTATTTTTTGTGACGTACCCCTTCACATGTTTTATCATTTACTGATAGGTGTGTAAGCTCTAAATCTGTATCTTTTAATGATTCGATATCTACACTGAAACCATGGTTTTTGTGAAGTAATATCAACTTTTTCCAGTTATTAAAGTTTTTTTAACTGGGTGGTTAGCTCCACGGTGACCAAATTTAAGTTTATATGTTTTTTCGCTCCAGATGCTAATGCAAATAAGTTGATGTCCCCATACAAATTCCAAAAATTGGAATTTTTGGCATAACTTCTTTAAGCATCTCGATTGTTTCTGGTACATCTTCTGGATCCCCAGGTCCATTACTTAACATAATTCCATCTGGATTTAAGTCTGAAGATTTCTGCAGCAGTTACATTGTGAGGTACAACAACGATGTCACAATTACGTTCATTAAGTTCTCTTAGTATTCCTGATTTCATACCAAAGTCTACTAGTACTACTCTATATCCATTTCCTGAAGATAAGAAAGCTTTTTGAGTTGAAACTTGTTCAATTTGGTTCGTTGGTAAGTCAGTTTTTCTAAGATTTTCTAATTGTTCTTCTGGATCCATGCAAAGGTCAGTGATTATCCCTTTGATTGTACCGTGTTCTCTTATTTTTCTTGTTAAACTACGTGTATCGATTCCTGAAATCCCTGGAATATTAAGTTCTTTTAACACTTCATCTAAACTGTATTCTGTTCTAAAGTTAGAAGGTTTTTTACAAACTTCCCTAACGATAAGTCCTTTAATACTAGGATTAATTGTCTCAAAGTCATCTCTGTTGATTCCGTAGTTTCCGATTAATGGATAAGTAAATGTTACTATTTGTCCATTGTATGATGGATCTGAAAGTGTTTCTTGATAACCCGTCATACCTGTGTTAAATACTACCTCTCCTGCTAGTGCTTTGTTAGCACCGAATCCATATCCTTTATATACTGTTCCATCTTCTAAAATTAGTTGTCTATCGTAACTGTACATCTTTGTTCTCTCTTTCTAAGTTTTTTATTTTTTAAACTTCAAATACTTCACTATCTTTGTATGCAACTTGACCTTCACATAGTGTTAATACTGGTATTCCATAAATTTCTTCTCCTACGTACGGTGTGTTTCTACCTTTAGATAAGAATTTTTCTGGATCAATTTTCAGTGATTTTTCTAAGTCGATTACTACTAAGTCTGCAAAACCACCTTCTTCTAAACGTCCATATGGTAAGTCGAAAGTATCTGCAACTTTTTCCGTCATTAGCTTTAACTAGTAAGTCTAGTGAGAATACTCCAGTTTTTACAAACTTCGTATAAAGTTGGCTGAATGCTGTTTCACTTCCAACAATTCCAAATGCAGCTTTTCTCATCGATAAGTCTTTCTCATGAGTAGCGTGTGGAGCGTGGTCTGTTGCTATTACATCGATTGTTCCATCTAATAAACCAGCGATAAGAGCATTTCTATCTTCACGTGCTCTTAGCGGTGGATTCATCTTCCACATTCCGTTATCTTCTGGGATATCCATTTCATCACTTATAAGGTGGTGAGGACATACTTCACAAGTTACTTTAATTCCTGCTGCCTTCGCTTCTCTTACTACCCTTACTGATTCTTTAGTAGATACGTGACAAACGTGGTAGTGACATCCTGCTGCTTCAGCTAAAAGAACATCACGTGCAATCTGAACACTTTCACATACTGAAGGAATTCCTGGTAAGTCTAATTCACGACTTCTACGTCCACAGTGCATGCATCCTCCGCGGATTAATGAGTTATCTTCACAGTGAGCTACGATTGCTTTATTTAATTTAGCAGCAACCATCATTGATTCATACATCATGTTAGCATCCTGTACTCCTCTACCGTCATCACTAAAGGCAAACACATGCTCAGCTAATTCTTCGAAAATCAGCATATTCTTTTCCTTCTTCCCCTTTTGTTATAGCTCCAAAAGGTATTGCTCTAATTACTGAATCACGTTCGATAATATCTAGTTGTAATTTTAGGTTCTCATAGTTATCTGGTACTGGATTTAAATTTGGCATTGGCATTGCTGTAGTAAATCCACCACGAGCTGCTGCTCTTGAAGCATGATAAATGTTTTCTTTGTATTCAAATCCTGGTTCTCTCCAGTGTACGTGAACATCTATAAATCCTGGTGAAACAAATTTCCCTTCTAAGTCTAATACCTTAGCTCCACTTTTCTTCGATGTTCTCAGAGATTTTTTTACGATTTTTTTATCATCAACTAAAAATATCTCTTTTCTACTAATACACCATTTTCTAAAAATTTTACCGTTTTTTTAAAAAGTAACATATGCTTCTCCTCTTTATAAATTATTATCTTTAATTATTTTTTTCTATCATTGCCTGTCTCATGAACATTCCATTTTTTTCATCTGTTCAAAGATTACTGATTTAGGTGCTTCAACTAGTTCTGAAGCTATTTCCATATCTCTATTAACAGGGTGCTGGATGCATCACTATTGCTGATTCTTTTAATCTTTCATAGCGTTCTTTAGTTAATCCAAAGTTATTATGATATTCATCTTTACTTAGTCCCATCTTAGAGTCATGTCTTTCATGTTGAACTCTTAGCAACATACAAACATCAACTTCTCCAACTACTTTATCAAAGTCTACTACTTCTCCAAGTGTCTCGTCTTTAAAAATATCAGGACAAACAAATCTTACTCTTGCTCCTAATCTAGTAAGCATGTTGTAATTACTTCTTGCTACTCGAGAATTTTTAATATCTCCTGCAATAATAACATTAAGATTTTCGAACGTTCCGAATTTCTCATACATTGTCATTAAAGTCAAGTAAACATTGACTTGGGATGTTCTCCACTACCATCTCCTCCACTTAAAATCGGAATATTTAAGTTTAGTCAGTTCATTGTAGTAAGCGTCTTGACCATGTCTAATAACCAACATGTTACAACCTAACATTTCTAATGTTTTACAAGTATCGTATAAAGTTTCACCTTTATTTACTGACGAAGTTGAAGCCTCGAAGTTTATAACATTTAATCTATGTTTGTGTTCAGCTACCTCAAAACTATGTTTTGTTCTAGTTGAGTTTTCAAAAAATAGGTTCGCTACATATAGATCTTCTCTTGGCTCTACCTGCTTACCATTTTTCAACTCTAAAGCTCTTTCTATCAGCTGATAAACTTCTTCATTTGTTAAGTCTGACATTTTTACTATATTTCTCATAGTGCTTCCTCCATTTTGTATAAAAAATACCTTGTATCCATTTGGCTACAAGGTATGACTGTTCATCAACTATTAAATTCAAGTTATTATCTGGGCATAGTTATACCTAAATATAGCTATCCTCAAATAAAGTATAAACTTTAAATTCAATCCCTTGTTAGCCTCTCTGGACTACCTTAAAAAGATTTTATATTTAAATTAATAATATTTCTTCAACATCATCTACTTCATTTAAATGAACTTGTACATTTTCTTTTCTTGAAGTAGGAATATTTTTTCCAATATGATCTGCTCTAATTGGCAGTTCTCTATGTCCCTCTATCTACAAGAATAGCAAGACGAATTGCTTTTGGACGACTCAGCATCCATAATAGCATCTATCGCTGCTCTTACAGTTCTTCCTGTATAAAGAACATCATCTACAATAATTACAACTTTGTTTGTCAAATCAAGTTTAAAACGTGGAACTTTTATTTCAGGTTCTTCACTTATTTTTTCTAAATCATCACGATAAAATTTTATATCAAGTGTTTCTACTGGAATATTAGTATTTTCAATTTCTTTGATTTTTTTGTTTTAATCTTTTTGGCGATATGAATCCCTCTAGTTTGAATACCTACTAAAACAATATCATCTAATTTGTTTTTGTTCGATAATTTCATTCGCAATTCTAGTAATCATTCTAGAAATCATTGTTTCGTCGAAAAAGAATTCGTTTTTTTCATACTTCACCTCAAAAAAATAGCCTACTCTATTGAGCAGGACAGCATAAATAAACTTGGTTTTTCCAATTAATAAATCTTTGCTGACCTCTCTGGATCACATTAAAGATGTGTTATTCAAATTATCAATATTATATACCATAATAAGAGATTTGTCA